>Ga0210019_1000957_pt1 | contig 32677 bp, 33 predicted proteins | sample CryGeyCG2114_020_2_FD_183969 | JGI IMG/M metagenome (GOLD analysis project Ga0210019, IMG submission 183969) | Groundwater microbial communities from aquifer - Crystal Geyser CG11_big_fil_rev_8/21/14_0.20 (SPAdes) (version 2) | ecosystem: Environmental > Aquatic > Deep subsurface > Groundwater ...
TTTTTATTTTAATGTTTGTTGTTGCAATCAAAAAACCAGATATGACCCAAAGTAAAAATGCTGACAAATTTGCATCCCATGTTAATTTTTGAAGAACCATTGGAATAACATCAATTATTCCAGCAATTATTCCAAGTAAAATTCCAAGTTGGGTTTTCTTCATAGTCATAATTATAAGATTAATTTGTTAGAATATAAATAGTTTTCTCTAAGTGCTTCTAAATCAATTGCGTATAACTGGTTGATATCAATAGTGTTTGATAGATAATAGCCTAAATTTGTATATTATCTATACTTTGTGATATAATTATCCACATGAATAATCTTATTGATATTATAATTCAGGAATTAAAGTTGCGCAACTATAGCCCGAAAACAATCAAGGCATATACTTTTGTGGCGCGGGATTTATATGATTATTTTAAAAAACCGCTGCGCGACTTGTCTTCGCTGGAAATTAGAAATTATCTGTTAAAAAAACAATCTCAAAATTTATCCAGCCAAACCATTGCTCTTTACGTTAATGTCATTAATTTTATCTTTAGAGAAATATACAAAAAAACCGATTTTGAAAAATTGCGTCATCCAAAAAAGAGCCAAAAATTGCCGGTTGTTTTGTCCAGAGAAGAAATCAAAAAAATAATTGAGAGTATTAAGAATTTAAAACATCGCTTAATGATTGCTGTGGCTTACGGTGCTGGGTTGCGCGTCAGTGAAATAGTGCGGTTGAAAGTAGCTGATGTTGATTTAAAAGAATTGACCTTAATGGTCAGACAAGGCAAGGGTAAAAAAGATCGTTTAACTGTTCTATCTAAAAAAATTATTGAAGAGCTGGTGGAATTAATGTCTGGTAAAGAAAATAATGATTATATTTTTGAAAGCGAACGGGGCGGCCGGTTAACCGAAGCCACGGCGCAAAAAGTTTTTTACACCGCTTTGAAAAAAGCCGATATTAAAAAACCAGCCAGTTTTCACAGTTTGCGCCACAGCTTTGCCACGCACCTTTTGGAAAATGGAGTGGATGTGAGATATGTACAGGAGCTTCTCGGACACGCGAATATCAGAACGACGCAGATTTATACCAAGGTGACGAATCCGCAGTTGAAGAATATTAAAAGTCCATTGTGAATATTCACTGTATTCTTCCTTATGCCGGAACTGCCGGAAGTTGAGACAATTAAACAAGAGTTAGATCAACTGATTGTCAATAAGAAAATTAAATCAGTTGAGATAAATTTGGCCAAGCAGGTGAAATGTTCACCGGCGCGATTTTTGAAATTAGTGCCGGGGGCTAAAGTAAAAGAAGTGAGGCGGAGAGCCAAGGTTTTAATTGTCGGTTTGGATAATGGATATTTTTTGGTTTTTCATTTAAAAATGACCGGGCAGCTAATATATCGGCAGCACCCCTCTGTCCCGACTTCGTCGGGCACTCATTATGCTGGGGGCGGACATCCGATTAAGCATAATTTAGGAGATTTGCCTAATAAATATTCGCATGTGATTTTTAATTTTTCTGACGGGTCGCGATTATTTTTTAATGACCTGCGCCAGTTTGGCTGGGTCAAGTTGTTAAATAAAAAAGAATTAGAAAAATTAGAAAAAGAATTTGGGCCAGAGCCGCTTTCAATTAATTTTTCTGAATTTAAAAAATTATTTAAAAATAAAAAATCCGTTATCAAGCCATTACTCATGAATCCCAAGTTTATTGCCGGCGTGGGAAATATTTATGCGCAGGAGGCATTGTTTTGCGCCGGCATATCGCCCTTAAGGCAAGCCGATGCCTTAAAAGAAATGAAATTGAAGAAATTATTTGAATGCCTGAAAAAAATTTTAAAATTAGCTATTAAAATGAAAGGCACATCGGCAGAAAATTATGTTGATGCATTTGGCCGGGAGGGGAGTATGGAGAATTATTTAAAGGTATATAATCGGGCTGGCCAGTCTTGTAAAAGATGTAAAAATAAGCTAAAATCAGTAAAACAGGGGTCGAGGACGACTGCCTATTGTGAAAATTGTCAAAAGTAGATATAATAAATTTTAATATTTATTAATTAATTTTTAAAAAATGAGTGATTATACAGACAAGTATTCTATTGGAATTATTGGCGGCGGATTTGTAGGCAGTGCGGTCAAACAATATTATAAAAATGCCAAGGTTTGTGATATTGACCCACGGCGCGCTAATGCTACTTTTGAGGAAGTGTGCAATCAAGACTATATATTTGTCACTGTGCCAACGCCCCAAGGCGATGATGGGAAAGTGAATTTATCAATTGTTGAAGATGTGCTGGATAAAATTCCTGATAATAAAAAAATTATTTTAAAATCAACCGCTGTTCCCGGCACGACTGAAAGACTTCAGGAAAAATACCCAAATAAGGGAATGGTTTATGTGCCGGAATTTTTAACAGCTAAATTTGCTGCTGAAGATTTTGCTTTTCCTGATAAAAATATTGTCGGTTATACAAAACTGTATCCGGAGCTCGGAGCGGAGGTGGCAAAAATTTTACCTCGGGCAAATACTTTGATTTGCCAGGCGACGGAGGCGGAGATGATTAAATATGCGATTAATTCATATTACGCTCTTAAAGTGATTTACAGTAATGAGATATATGATTTATGCCAGCAGCTAGGCATTGATTATGATATCGTGCATGAAGGTTTTGTCTTGGACAAAAGAATTAATGATTCACATTTTAATGTGATGAGCGGGATTTGGCGGGGTTTTGGCGGGGCATGCCTGCCCAAGGATAGCTCGGCGATTGTGAAAAGAGCCGAGGAGCTGGGAGTTGATTTAAGCTTAATTAGGCAGGCCATTGAGTCAAATAAAAAATACAGAAAAATTAAGACAATAAGGGAAAAGAAGATAGCAATGGATAACAGCGAAACCCAACAATAATTAGTAATCGCCAATTAGAAAATCAAGCCCGATGTAAAGTCGGGTTTGATTTTTTATTTATATTAAAGTAAAATATAAGTATGAGTGAAAATTATCAAAATGAATATAAAACAAGGCTCAAACGGTTGCTGGCCATTAAAAAGGCTGGGGCGAGTCCTTATCCGTCAAAATTTGACAAGCAGGACTTAGTCATCGCCATTAAAGAGTCGGCCGATGGCCAGCCAATAAAAACTGCCGGCCGGATTTTAACTTTGCGCTTAATGGGCAAGCTGTGTTTTGCCCATTTGCAGGACTTCTCCGGCAAAGCGCAGATTGCCATTAAGTCCGATGAGGTCGGCGCGGAGAGTTTTAAATTTTTTATTGAGCATTTTGACCTGGGCGACTTTATCGGCTGCGCCGGCGAGGTGTTCACGACGCACAAGGGAGAAAAAACCTTGCTGGTGAAAAAATTTGAATTGCTGGCCAAGACGCTTTTACCTTTGCCAGAAAAATGGCACGGCTTAAAAGATGAGGAGGAGCGGTTGCGTAAAAGATATTTGGACATGATTGCCAATCCCGAAGTGAAAGAGATTTTTATCAAGAAAGCCAAATATTATCAGGCCATGCGTGAGTTTTTACAAGGCCAAGGATTTATGGAAGTGGAAACGCCGGCTTTGGAAAATACCACCGGCGGCGCTGACGCCCGGCCGTTTGTGACGCATCACAATGCCTTGGATCTGGATGTCTATTTGCGGATTTCAGTCGGCGAACTGTGGCAAAAACGTTTGATGGTCGGTGGTTTTGAAAAGACCTTTGAAATCGGTCGGATTTTCAGGAACGAGGGCATGGATGCCGAGCATTTGCAGGACTATACTTCCATGGAATTTTATTGGGCCTATGCTGACTGGAACGACAGTATGAGATTGACTGAAGATCTGGTAAAATATGTTGCCCAAGAAACTTTTGGCAGTTTGAAGTTTAAGATTAAAGATTTTGAAATTGATCTCGGCAAAAAATGGCAGCGCTATGATTATCGCCAGGAAATTTTAAAATGCACCAAAATTGACCTTGAAAAAACAGATGTTAAGACCATTAAGAAAAAATTACAGGCATTGAAAGTGGCATATGAGGACTTTAATAATTTGGAGCGGGGGATTGATAATTTATGGAAATATTGCCGCAAAAATATTGCCGGCCCCGGTTTTGTCGTTTATCTGCCCAAGATTATCTCGCCTTTGGCTAAAGAATCAAAAGAAAAACCGGGTTATACCGAGCGCTACCAATTAATTTTAGCCGGTTCAGAATTATGCAATGGTTTTTCTGAATTAAATGACCCCTTGGATCAGGAAGAACGTTTCCGTGCCCAGGCAGAACTGCGCCTGGCCGGGGACGAAGAAGCCCAGATGGAAGATGATGATTTTGTGGAGGCCTTAAAACATGGTATGCCGCCAACCACCGGCTTGGGAATTTCCGAGAGATTATTTGCCTTTTTAATGGACAAGCCCATGCGCGAGTGCCAGATTTTTCCATTGATGAGACCCAAGTCAATTAACAGGGAACAATTAACAGGGAGCAAGGGAAAAAATTAGGATTTACGATTTACGATTTAGGAATTTGAAAATAAAAAATCCATTGACGGCGCGAGGTGGGATCAATGGATTTCAGGACGCAGGACGGCTGCAATCATTTTTCACTTTTTTTAGACTCCTGATCCTGATGAAGTTGAAAGAACTTATGGGCTAAAAAAGCTATTAGCCCAGAGGCTATCATCAATAGCGCACCTACTAAAACGTAATCAGATCCTCCCATTGTAGTTGCCCTCCTTTTTTAAAGTGTCCTTTAAGATCATTATTATACTTTTTTAAATAAAATTTGTTAAGAGCAAAAAAACATGCAGATTATTATTGATAAAATTTCCATATTAGAATTACGGCAAATATCTGAAAAGATGTTTGGGAATTTTGTTAAAGTGGTGGTGGATATTGGAAAAGGAATTATGGCGGTTGACGCGGATATGCATGTGGATTTGGAAAAACTGCTTTTGGAAAATGGTTCGGAGCAGAAAGATTTATGGGGCATAAATTTGTATCCGGAATTTTTTGGCACGGAAAATTTTATTGAATACGATTCCATGATAAATATTCGACCGTGGCAAAATAATCGGAGCAGAGAGGTGGAGGATGAGAGTGTAAGAAGGAAGATTATTGAGGTGGTGGGGAAATTAGTAAAAAGTGTATAAAGTATAAAGTATAATGTATTATGTATTATGGAAAATTTTCTAAAGCCATTATACATTATACTTAATACATAATACAAAAAAAATGACTTTCCAACATAAAAATTTAGCAGACGGCCAATGGTTTGCCATGGACATTTTTAATCAGATGGCTAATATCGGCGCCGAAGTCGGTCGGGCGATCAATTGGAAAAATAAAGGCAACCAAGAATATTCACAACTCGCTTTTGAACGGGTTTTGGAATTGCTGTATTTTACTATTGAAGACAAGAAAAATTACAGAAGATTAGGTGAACTCTGCCGCTTGAAAGAAGTTTTAGGCGATTATTTTGTGGGCGAGAATCAATATAAATCCAGCGCTGAAAATTTGAATAAATATTTTTATCCGTTTAATTTTGCGGCGAGGAGAAGTGTATAATGTATTATGGAAAATGAGTTATCAAAATTAAATATTCCCCGCGATACCTATTTGAAGCTGGTGGAAAAATATGTGAGCGAAGAGAGCAGAAAACATTTGTTTTATACTGAAGCGGCCATGCGGGCGTTGGCTCGTTATTTTAGCGAGGATGAGCACACCTGGGCGATGGCCGGGCTTTTACATGATATTGATTATGAACAAATTACTGGCAAAGAGAATTGGGAAGCGCACATCAAAGAACATTGCGGCGAGCTAACAGAGAAATTTTTAAAAGAAATTGATTTTCCCGATGATTTAATCCGCGCCATTCAGTCGCATAATGAAGTGCAGAATATTCCGCGCGATTCCAAATTAGCCAAGACGTTATTTGCCGTGGACGGTTTGACCGGTTTTATCGTGGCGGTTTCAAAAATTATGCCAGACAAGCAGATTTCTTCCGTCAAAGTGGAATCAGTTATTAAGAGATTTAAAGAAAAACGTTTTGCCGCCGCTGTCAACCGCGAGCACATTTTCACCTGCGAAACAGAACTCGGCATACCAAAAGAGAAATTTGTGGAAATTGTGCTTGGAGCGATGGGGAATGTATAATGTATAATGTATTATGAATTATGGGAGAAAGATTTATGATTTAAGATTTAAGAATAAAAATTATAAAGTTCAAAAAAGTGTTCAGCGTCACTGTATATTATTGAGGCATTTTATACGATGGAAATGTAAATTATTGGTGAGTTTATATTAAAATTGACAGACTTGATTTTGTCTAATATAATTATCTTATTAGACAAAAAAGATAGATTTTGTCTAATAATGGAAATAAATTAAACAAATATGGACAAAAATTTATTATTAGCAATTTTAAATGATTGGAACTTTTGGGAGAAAGATCAAGTAACAGGCATTAAAAGAGTAACATATTTAGTCAGATTGAAAAAAATAATCAATTCCGAACAGGTAATAATTATAACCGGCGCCAGACGTGCAGGCAAATCTTTTTTAATGCGCCAATTGGCCAAAGATTTAATCGCGCAAGGCGTGAATAAAAAAGACATTTTAATCGTTAATTTTGAAGACCCGCGTTTTATTAAATTAGATAGCGGAACCTTGGAAGATATTGATCAGTTTTATGTTAAGCATTTTAATATTACTGGTGCGCCATATATTTTTTTAGATGAAATTCAAGAAGTGAAAGATTGGGAAAAATGGGTAAAAATTAGGCAGGAATTTAAAAAAGCCAAAATAATTATTTCCGGTTCCAATGCTCATTTATTAAGCCACGAGTTAGGCACAGCTTTAACTGGCCGCCATTTGGATTTGCTTGTCTACCCCCTGTCATTTAAAGAATTTGTAAATTTTCAAAAAGAAACTGGAGTGGCAGAAACTTCAGATCAGAAATCCTTTCAACAATATCTGGAATTTGGCGGTTTTCCCAAAGTTTTTTTTGAGGATAGTAAAAAGGAACTGCTCTTAACTTATTTTCAAGATGTCGTTAACCGCGATGTGGTTAAAAGATACCGGGTGCGCAAAACAGAAGGCTTAAAAAGCCTGATTAATTTTTATTTTAGCAATTTCTCTAATTTAATTTCCTTCAGTTCCGCTGCTAAATTTTTAGGTCTCACAACCGATACGGTTATTAAATTTTCTCAATATTTTTCTAACGCTTATTTAGTTTTTTTCTTGAAGAAATTTTCTTTCAAAGTCAAAGAGCAAGATCGCAGTCCGCAAAAAATTTATCTTAACGATCCCGGGTTAATCAATGCCGTCGGTTTTAAATTCAGCGATAATATTGGACGGCTCTTGGAAAATGTGGTTTTTTTGGAACTATTAAGGAGAAAGAGCGCCAACATGGACAAGACGAATCTTTTTTATTATCAAGACAGCCAAAAAAGAGAGGTTGATTTTGTCTGGCAGGAAGGCAAAACCGTCAAAGAATTAATTCAAGTGGCGGCTGATTTGCATAATTTAAAAACTAGAGAAAGAGAAATAAAAACTTTGGGAAAAGCAATGAGCCAGTTTGGTTTAAAGCATGGCTTGATTTTAACCCAAGACAGCGAAGAAGAAATCAAAGTCGGCCAGAAAATTATTACGGTTAAGCCGGTCTATCAATGGCTGGTGGAAGATAGAATTATGAATTATGGGGCTTGATTAAAATTTTTATTAATTGTCATTCCTGCGAAAGCGGGAATCCAGAAAAAATAAAAATGCGCAAAGCTTTAATGGTTATTGATTTACAAAAAGGGTTTCTTTGCCCTTTAACTAAAGAACTGCCAAAAAAGGTTAAAAATTTTCTTTTAAGAAATAAAGGAAAATTTGATTTGGTTTTGTTCACTCAATACTTAAATCGTCCAAAAAGTCAGTTTGTTAAGTTTTTAAATTGGCGCGGTTTTATGGATGAAAAGGAAAACGGCTTGTTTGAGGAAATAAAGCTTTTTGTTAATAAAAATAATTTATTCAAAAAATATACTTATGGCAGTTTTGTAGACGATAAGGTTCTGAATGTTTTGAAGAAAAACGGAATTAAGGAAGTTTGGTTAATGGGTATTGCTACTGAGAATTGTATCCTTACTTTTGCCAGAGATGCTTTTGATCGCGGATTTAAAGTCGTGGTGTTAAAAGATTATTGTGCCAGTATTGACAGTAAAGAATTACACAATACTGCTTTAGAAATTATCAAAAATAATATTGGAGAAGTAAAATAGAATTTTCCGCCAAAGGCGGATCCGCCTCTGGCGGAAACGAATTAATAGACGAACATACTTGGGCCATGTGTGGGTTACTCCATGATATTGATTATGAGCAAATTACTGGCAAGGAGAATATGGACGCACACATGAAAGAGCATTGCGGCGAATTAACCAAAAAGTTTTTAAAAGAAATTGATTTCCCAGCTGATTTAATCCGCGTTATTCAGTCGCATAATGAAGTGCAGAATATTCCGCGTGATTCCCGACTGGCCAAAGCGTTATTTGCCGTGGACGGACTCACCGGATTTATCGTGGCTGTGTCTAAAATCATGCCGGACAAACAAATTTCTTCGGTTAAGGTTGAATCAGTGATCAAAAGATTTAAGGAAAAACGTTTTGCCGCCGCAGTTAATCGCGAACACATTTTGAGTTGCGAAACAGAGCTCGGCATACCAAAAGAGAGGTTTGTGGAGATGGTGTTGGAAAGCATGAAAGATTTAAGATTTAAGAATAATATTAACAATTAAATTAAAAAAATATGGCTAAACAATTTATAATAAAATCTTTAACCATTCTTGCTATTGGAGCTGTTGTGGTTTTATTTTTTTATTGGAATGCCACTCACCTCATGAATGCATATGAGGTTGTGGTATTTATATTTATATTACTTTGCTTAGCAAAGGTTATATTAAAACAGATTTCATTAGAAGTATTATTAAGAGCAATGTTATATTTTATTTCTTTTTTAGTTATTCTTTTTTTTACTCACATTGAATTTACTCGAGATTTTGAGTTAAGAGATATTGTGATAATTTCTTTTGTAATACCAATTTTATCAATTTACCTTATTAAAAAAAGTAGACATAAATTTTTTCGTATAATAGATACATTTTTTTTGTTTCTTTGGCTTTTAGTAATATTCTTGGCAGGTTGTGCAATGAGTTTGGGTTTTGTTGTATAATTGATATATTAAAAAATTAGAGTAATCTTTTATTTTTTCTAGATTCCCGTTCTATCTCAGGCGGATTAGAACTCGCGGGAATGACAGACGGGAAAACCATAATTCATAATTCGTAATTCATTACTCAAATAATATTTAACAATTAACCTACAATCATATGTGGTACTACATTCCCATTGTTTTAGTGGTTTTCGTTCTTGCATCGCTCCGTCAAATCAATCAGTATGAGCGGGGAGTGCTTTTTACTATGGGCAAATACACGGCGACCAAAGATCCTGGCTGGCGTATTGTCTGGCCGATTTTTCAGTCAATGAAAAAAGTGGACATCCGCGTCAAGGCGGTAGATGTGCCGGATCAAGAAGCGATTACTAAGGATAACATTTCGATCAAAGTCAATGCCGTGATTTATTACAAGATTTCCGATGCCGCCAAAGCCGTGATTGAGGTGCAGGATTTTTATTACGCTGTGTCGCAATTAGCGCAAACCACCATGCGGAACGCCGTCGGCGAGGTGGATTTGGACAAACTTTTGTCCAGCCGCGACGAGGTCTCGGAAAGAATAAAAATAGTGGTGGACAAAGCCAGCGACCCCTGGGGCATCAAAGTTGAGTCAGTGGAACTCAAAGACATTAATTTGCCGGAAGACATGAAGCGGGTGATTGGCAAGCAGGCAGAAGCCGAACGGGAAAAACGGGCGGTGATCATTAAAGCCGAGGGTGAAGTGATTGCGGCTGATAATATGGCCAAAGCGGCGGCGATTTTATCCAGCTCCCAAGGCGCCCTGCATCTGCGCACTTTGCAGACGATAAATGATGTTTCTTCTAACCAATCCAACACCCTGGTCTTTGCCGTGCCGCTGGAGGTGCTAAGGGCGTTTGAGGGGACGAAAAAGTGAATATAGAATTATGAATGATGAATTATGGAGTTAACGAAAAGGAATAAATAAGAATTAAAAAAACGGTGACAGTGGGATCCTATCACCGTTTAATTCTACCTGGCCGGGGAGAATCATTTTGATTTTGCAGACTCTTGCAACCTCTGTAAATAATCGAGCGAAGGAACTCGTTTCAACATACTCGGTTCAAGAGTATTTGTAATTTGATCCGCTTTGAACCGGATTTCTGCTGGCGTTCCCCCATTTAACCTGAACGCATTCAGTGTTATTGGTCCAGGTAATACCGTGGTTCCCTTAACAACCTCGGTTCCAAATGGATCCATTTCTATCCAACCCGAATTATCATTTTTTTGCTTAGCCATAGCCACTCCTTTTTCTATTAGAATTATTAATAAAACAAGAATTTTTTTAAGAGTGGCGTCAAGTAAAACCTGTTGGAAAAGGAATAGGTATCATAACCCGTGTCCTCCATATTTCGTTTTTTTAAATTTTTTGTGTTTATTTGATAATCTTAATTATAATGATAATAAAGAATTTGTCAAACTTGGCGAGAATGGATTATTCTGATACAATAAATATATCCTTAGATTTAAAATAATTTTTATACATTTATGCTAGATATCAATAAAATTAGGGCAGATAAAGGCGAGGTGGAAAAAGCGCTTTTAAAAAGAATGGCTAAGAAGGATTTGGATTTAGACGGGTTAATCAGGCTTGATGATGAGCGGCGGCAGATGATTCTGGAAGTTGATAATTTAAAGGCCAGCCGCAACAGGCATTCTAAATCAAAGCCAACAAAGGAAGTGATTTTAGCCATGAAAAAAATTGGTCAGGAAATTAAGGCGCGAGACAAGGAATTAAGAGCTAAAGAAGCGGAATTAAACAATGAGCTGTCGGTTTTGCCTAACATCCCGGCTGATGATGTCGTGGCCGGCGGCAAGGAAAATAATCAGGTGATTAAAACTTTTGGCAAGCAGCCAGAATTTGATTTTAAGGCTAAAGATCATATTGAGCTGGCGACTTCATTGGGGTTGATTGATTATGAGCGGGCAGCCAAGATGAGTGGCGCTGGTTTTTGGATTTATCAGGGCGACGGCGCGCTTTTGGAATGGGCGCTTTTAAATTATTTTGTAAAATTTCACCGCCGAAACGGCTATGAATTTATTTTGCCGCCGTATTTATTGAACGAAGAATCAGCCTACGCTTCCGGACATTTGCCTAAATTCCGAGGAGATTTGTTTTGGACACAGGACGGTACCTGTCTTGATGCCACGGCGGAAATGATGCTTTTAAATTATCAGCGCGATGAAATTTTAAAAGAAGAAGAGCTGCCCAAGAAATATTTTGCTTACAGCGCTTGTTTCCGTCGTGAGGCCGGCAGTTATCGTAAAGAAGAAAGAGGCATGGTGCGCGGACACCAGTTTAATAAAATTGAAATGTTTCAATTTACCCAGCCGGAAAAATCATCGATTGGTTTTGACGAGCTCGTTCAAATCGCAGAGAAATTAGTAGAGGGCTTGGGCGTGCATTATCAAACTGTGCAACTGGCGGCTGGCGATGCCAGCGCGGCCATGGCTAAAACTTGTGACATTGAAGTCTGGATGCCGTCAATGGCAACATATAAAGAGGTGAGCTCTGTCTCAAATGCGCTTGATTATCAGGCGCGACGGGCTAATGTTCGTTTTAAGAATTCTGTCACTGGCAAAAATGAATTTGTCCATACCTTGAATGGTTCTGGCTTGGCGACTAGCAGATTGTTGCCGGCGATTTTGGAGCAAAATCAAAATAGTGACGGTAGCGTGAGAGTGCCGGAAATTTTGCAGAAATTTGTGGGGAAAAAAGTGATAGGCAAATAATTTTTAAAAATTTAAAATTTAGAATTTTTTTATGTCTAAAAAATTAAACATCGCAGTGATATTTGGCGGCCGGTCTGGCGAACATGAGGTTTCGCTGGTTTCAGCCGAATCAGTCATGAAGCATTTGGACCAAGAGAAATATAACGTGATTCCGGTGGGGATTACCAAAGATGGGGCGTGGATTGCGGGTAAAAATTCGTTAAAGCTGTTGAAAAACAATGAAATCCCCAAAGCATTGAAAACAATTTTGACGCCGGACGCCACCAATAAAGCGCTGATGCCCATTGACCAGGGAGGATTGGCGAGCAAAATTGATGTTGTTTTTCCAGTCTTGCACGGAACTTATGGCGAAGACGGAGCGATTCAGGGATTATTAGAACTGGCCAATATTCCTTATGTGGGTTGCGGCATATTGAGTTCAGCCGTGGGCATGGATAAACTAGCGCAGAAGATTATGTGCAGCGCGGAAAAGATCCTTGTTCCAGATTGGCTCTGGCTTTCTAGAAAAGAGTGGCATTGGTTTAAACAAAGCAAGAGCGTATTCAAGAAGTGGCTGACCGAGGTTGAAAAAAGATTAAATTATCCGATGTTTGTCAAACCAGCTAATTCTGGTTCATCAGTCGGCATAAGCAAAGCGCACAATAGGCAGGAGCTGATAAAAGCTATTAATTTGGCTGCCAGATACGACAGAAGGATTATCATAGAAAAGGGGATTGAAAAAGCCATGGAAGTTGAGGTGTCAGTTTTAGGCAATGACAAACCAGAGGTTTCACTGCCAGGACAAATTTTGCCTTCCAATGAATTTTATGATTATGATGCCAAATATGTTGCTGGCAAATCTAAAACTATTATTCCGGCGCCATTGCCCGATGAGGTGACCAGAAAAGTCCAGGAAATTGCCATGGAAGTATTTAAATTACTTGATTGCGCTGGCATGGCCAGAGCTGATTTTTTGTTAGCCAAAAACGGCCGACATTGGCAGATATATTTTAGCGAACTTAATACTATTCCCGGTTTTACCTCCATTTCAATGTATCCCAAACTGTGGCAGGCGAGCGGAGTGCCTTATAAAAAACTTTTGGATATTTTAATCCGCTTGGCGCTTGAAAGGCATCATGAAAAAAGCGCTTTATCAACAACTTATAGAACGAGCGGGTGGTATAAATAAAATTAGTAATTAGGAATTAGGGAGATGAAGAGGAAATTTTTTAAACTTAAGAATTATAATAATCCGTATTTGCCCCGGAGAGCGGCTGACCCGTTACAAAAAAAGAAGAGAAAAAAAATATTAGTTCTTTTTATTTTGGCTGTATTTTTAGTCGGACTGGTTTATTTAATAATTTATTCACCGCTTTTGAAGATTAAAAAAATTGTGATTAGCGGCACGGAAGAATTTGAGGTGGTTAACAACATCCAAATAATTGCCACCAGAGAAACAACGGGTTATGATCTGGGCATATGGCCCAGGGATAACATTCTTTTATTAAATGAAGAGATGTTCAAAGCGGTCATTGACAGCCAAGTGGTTTTGGACGAACTGGCAGTTCAAAAAAGATTTCCGCATACTTTAAAAATTTATGCCAAAGAAAAAGTGCCGCAACTTTTATGGCAAGAAGGCGAGGAGTATTTTTACGTTGATAAATCCGGGATATTGATGTCTGCGGTGGCACTGGAGAATATTAAATACGATTTGCCGCTTATCAACCGCGGTACGACAACACAAGTAGTGTTGGGCAGAAAGATAATTGAGCCGAGTAATATTAAGTTTATTCAAGCAGTTTTGGCTAAAGTTAGTGAGAAAATTAGTGATTGGCAAATAAATCAACTTGTCGCACCGGTTGTGGATAACTCCGAAATATTTTTTTATACCAATGAAGGCTGGTATTTTATTTTGAAAGTTGAGAGCGACATTGACAGGTCAATTGACAATTTACAGGAGTTGTTGGTACAGAAAATTGGGCAGAGGGACAAGTTAAAATACGTGGACTTAAGAATTGAGGATAGGATATATTATAAATAATTTTAAATTATAAATTTTAAAAAATGCTATACATAGTCGCTACGCCAATCGGGAATCTTAAAGATATTACTTTGCGCGCCTTGGAAGTTTTGCGCGAGGTTGATATTATATTATGCGAAGATACCAGAGTAACTATTAAGTTGTTGAATCATTATCAAGTGACAGGCAAAAGATTAATTAGCTACCACCATCATACTAGCGACGAAAAGATGGCGGTATTAGTTGGTTTGATAAAAGATAATAAAGTGGCGCTGGTGACAGATGCCGGCACGCCAGGGATAAGTGACCCCGGTGGGAAAATAATTAATGAGTTGCATGATAAAGCAGAGATTATTGCCCTACCCGGGCCAAGCGCGCTTACGGCAGCCTTGTCAGTCAGCGGATTGCCGACTGATAAATTTTTATTTTTGGGATTTGCGCCGCACAAAAAAGGCAGGAATAAGTTTTTGCGCGAGGTGATGGAATCCAGCAGAACAGTTGCTATTTATGAATCGCCGCACAGGATAATTAAATGTTTGGAGCAGATATTGGAATTAGAGAAAGAGCTCAATAAAAAAAAGCAGTTCGTGGTTTGCCGTGAGTTGACGAAGAAATTTGAAACGATTTATCGCGGGACGATTGGAGAGGTGTTAGAGGCGGTCAAGAATGATCCGGTTAGGGGAGAATATGCAGTGGTAGTGAATTAATGATTAATAATTAATGATAAATTAATACTTAATTATAAAATTTTAAATTTATGAAATTATTAGTCACTGGCGGTTGTGGCTTCATCGGCTCCAATTTTATCCATTACTGGTTGAAGAATCATCCGCAGGATGAGCTGGTTAATCTGGATATTTTGACTTATGCCGGCAATTTAGAGAATCTGAAAGAGATTGAAAATGACGGGCGCTATAAGTTTGTTAAGGGAGACATTTGTGATTTTAAATTAGCGTCTAAGGTGATGAAAGGCGTTGATATGGTGGTGCACTTTGCGGCGGAAAGTCATGTTGATAATTCCATTACTGGTCCTGATGTCTTTATTCAAACCAATATCGTTGGGACGCACACTCTTTTAAAGGCGGCGCTGGAAAATCATATCAAAAGATTCCATCACGTATCAACCGATGAAGTTTTCGGGCAGTTGCTTTTAGATTCAACCGAAAAATTTAATGAAGATACTGTTTATAATCCGCGCTCGCCTTATTCAGCTTCCAAAGCCGGGTCAGACCATCTGGTGCGAGCATGTTATGCAACCTTTGGCTTGCCGATCACCATTACTAATTGCTCCAATAATTTTGGACCCTATCAGCACAAAGAAAAATTTTTACCAACAGTGATTACTAATTTACTGCAGGGCAGGCAGGTGCCGGTATATGGCGACGGACTTTATGTCCGTGACTGGCTGTTTGTGATAGATCATTGCCGGGCAATTGATCTGGTTTTGCACCAAGGTAAAGTTGGCGGGACATATTGCGTTGGAGGTTTAACCGAGGAGGTGAATAATTTAGCCATAGTTAAAAAAGTTTTAAAGATATTGGGCAAGGGCGAAGAGCTGATTGAATTTGTCAAAGACAGGCCGGGACATGATCGGCGCTATGCAGTGGATTGGAGCAGAATAAAACAGGAATTGGGTTATCAGCCGCAATGCGGTTTGGATGAATATTTAAAAAGGACAGTGGAGTGGTATCAAAAAAACGAAGAGTGGTGGCATAAATAATTTGAGTTTTTTATACAAATGGAAGAACATAATCAAAAGTTGCCGGTTGATTCCGTCGCTAAAAATACGACTTATTATACTTTGGCGCTCATTATTCAGAAGATTTTGGCGTTTGTTTATTTTTCCTTAATCGCCAGGTTTCTGGGAGTTGAGGATACTGGCAAGTATACCTTTGCTTTGTCTTTTACCACGCTTTTCACAATATTAATTGATCTTGGCTTGGCAGCAGTGCTGACGCGGGAAATTGCCAAAGCCAAGGACAGGACGCGGCAGTATTTGTCAAATATTTTGGCCTTGAAGATTCCTTTGGCCCTAGTGACTTATCTGCTGGTGGTGGGCATGATAAATATTTTAGGTTATCCGCCGCTTACCAAGCAGCTGGTCTATCTATCCGGAATAATAATGTTTTTGGATTCCTTTTCTTTAAGCTTCTGGGCGGCTATGCGCGGGCACCAAAGGCTGAAATACGAGAGTTTGGGGGTGGTTGGTTTACAGATTATTACCGTTGCTTTAGGCGGGCTGGCATTATATTTTAAATTAGGTTTAGCGCTTTTGGTTGCGGCGCTGTTAATTGGCAGCTTATTTAATTTAAGTTTCGCTATTTGGACAGTCGCTAGGCGGCTTAAAATAAATATTATTCCCCATTATGAACCGGAAATTTTAAAGAGGCTTTTTAGAATCGGTGTGCCATTTGCTTTGGCCGGGATATTTTCGCGGATTTATACCTCACTTGATATAGTGTTGCTCTCGGCTTTAGTGGGAGATAAGGCAGTGGGCTGGTATTCAATTCCGATTAAAATAACTCTGGCTTTGCAATTTTTACCGATGGCGTTTATGGCCGCCTTGTTTCCGGCGATGAGTGAATATTTCGTGTCAAATAAAGAGAAACTTGCCAAAGCTTTTGAAAAGGCTATGCATTATCTGATGATTATCAGTCTGCCTATGGCAACGGGCATAATTGTGCTGGCGGAGCAGGTAATTTTGCAAGTTTATACGGCAGAATATTTGAATTCAATTTTACCGTTAAGGATTTTAATGGTCAGTTTATTTTTCTTGTTTATAAATTTTCCGGTGGGATATTTGCTGAATGCCTGCAATAAACAGCTGACCAATACCATTAATCTGGGAGTGACGGTGTTAGTCAGCGTCGTCTTAAATATATTACTTATTCCCAGATTTTCTTATGTGGGAGCTGCTTATGCTTCGCTGATCAGCACCGTGGTCTATTTTTTTCTGGGCATGTATTGGGTGCCGAAAATTGTCAAGTACAGCCGCTGGTATTTGATTAAAAATTTTTTGAGAATATTGGCGGCGAGTTTAATTATGGCAGGAACGGTTGATTATCTATTAGGGTTTGTCCAGTGGTATTGGCTTGTGCCAGTGGGGGCAGCCGCATACTTTGTGGTTTTATGGATTTTAAAGGGAGTGAACAGACAGGATGTGGTGGATGTTTGGAGATCAGTGACAAGCAGTAAATGAAAACAATGAAAAAAATCCTATTAGTCACAATTGATTTTTGGCCAAAAATTGGCGGAGTGGCGAATTACTATTTTAATTTGTGCCGGCATTTAGAGAAAGATAGAATTGTGGTGCTCACCCAAAGAAATGGAGAGCAAATTTTGCCGCCAGCGCAATCTTTTAAGATTTATAGAAAAAATTTAGTGGCTGGCCGGGGCATCTGGCCTAGATGGTTGCCGATGCTCTGGCAGATTTGGCAGGTGGTCAGAAAAGAAAAAGTTGAATTAATCTGGGTTGGCGAAGTGCTGCCAAGCGGAACGGCGATTTATTTTTTGTCTAAATTTTTAAAATTGCCGTATATTGTCAGCTGTCATGGTAACGATATTTTGCAGGCAGAGAAATTCAGGCGCAAGAAGAAGTTGGCAGAGAAAATTTTAAGGGGGGCGAAATGGGTGACGGTTAATAGTCAATATACCGGCGAGCTTGTCAAATCATTGGGAGTTAGCCGGGATAAGATTAAAGTGGTGCATCCGGGCGTTACATCAATTAATCAGGAGCAATCAGCCTTCCAATCCGGCGGGCAAGCAGGAGGCAGGAAGAGTAAAAAGATATTATTGTCTATTGGCAGGTTAGTTGAGAGAAAAGGATTTGATAAGGTGATTGAAGCTTTACCAAAGGTTTGGCAAAAACTGCCGGATTTAGTCTATGCGCTGATTGGCAGCGGCGAGGACGAGAAGAGGATAAAAAATTTAATTGACAAAGGTAATCAAGATAAAATAATTTTTATTAATAAAAAAATAAGCGATGAAGAGAAATGGGCTTGGCTTGAGCAGTGCGCCGCTTTTATTATGGTCCCACGAGCTGATGGCGATGATACTGAAGGGTTTGGCATAGTATATTTAGAAGCCAATAGTTTTGGCAAGCCGGTGATTGCCGCTAATGTTGGCGGTGTGCCAGACGCGGTGGAAGATGGAGTGAGCGGTCTTTTGGTAAATCCAGAGAATGAAGATGAGATTGCCGGAGCAATTATTAAATTATTTTGTGATGATAATTTAAGAGAAAAATTGGGCAGGCAAGGCAAGGCCAGGGCAGAAGAAAAATTCAACTGGCCAAAAATTGCGGAAGATTTTAAAGAATTGTTAAAATAATATAAAAAATTTATGATTTCTGTCATTATACCGGCATATAACAATTATAGAGAGTTGAGCGAGTGTTTGGGAAGTTTAGAAAATCAAGTTTATAAAAATTTTGAGGTGATTGTGGTTGATGATGGAAGTACAGAGCCCATGGGCTCTGAATTTTCAATTTTCAATTTTCAATTTTCAATTAATTTTTATAAAATTAAGCATGGCGGGGCGGCGAGAGCGAGGAATTTTGGCTTTGAAAAAAGCCAAGGCGAATTTATTCTGTTTTGTGATGCAGACATGGAACTGCGGGCAGATTGTTTGCGGAGAATGTTTGAACCGTTAAAAAATAATCAGGCCAAGGCTTATGCTTATTCAGATTTTAAATATGGCTGGAAGGTTTTTCGCTTGTGGGATTTTGACGCGGGGAAATTGAAGAAGAATAATTATATCAGTATCTGTTCGCTTTTGAGGCGCGAAGATTTTGTTCAATTTGATGAGAGCTTAAAAAGATTTCAGGATTGGGATTTGTGGCTGAGTTTGCTGGAAAAAGGAAAGACGGGAGTATATATTCCAGAAGTTTTATTTAAGGCGAGTACCGGCAGTGGGACCATTAGCCAGTGGCTGCCAAAGATTTTTTATAAATTGTCTTTTTTAAATTTAAAGAGAGTTAAAGAATATCAAGCGGCGCAAGCGATTATTTTTAAAAAACATGGCATTAATTAATTTGTCATTTAATTGATTAGATACTATACTAAATAATAGTTAACCCCTTATTATTCATGAATAATAAGGGGTGAACTAAAAAAATATGGATCAGTTAACTCAAAAAAATATAGATCAGTATTTAGACGGCAAGCGATTGGACGAGGAGCAAAAAGAGCGGGTGGTTATGGCAATAACGCACATAGTTTATCAACGCAATCAGAATGTGATCAAAGCTGAAAACGAGAGCAATCAAGACAAGCGCGCACAGTTTTTGCGCTCAATTGCTGAATATGACCAGCTGGTTGAGGATAAGATCGCGGGAATCGTTGACGGTCACAATATAGAAACTTATGACTTCTGAACCGGTGGTACTGGTGATTATGGATGGCTGGGGTGTCGCAGCCCCGTCCGTTGGTAATGCCATTACTAGCGCCAATTTAAAATATTGGGATTATTTGCTTAAAAATTATCCCTCAAGTTTACTGCAGGCGAGCGGGGCGGCGGTTGGTTTGCCATGGGGAATGATGGGCAATTCTGAAGTAGGGCATTTGACTATTGGTTCAGGCCAAATTTATTTGCAAAGCCTGGAGTTTATTAATCATCAGATTGCCCAAGGCGATTTTTTTGAAAATCAGGCATTTTTAAAAGCAATCAACCATGTTAAAAATAATAATTCAAATTTACATTTGATGGGACTGCTGGGTGATGGCGGAGTACACGCCCATCAAGGGCATTTATTAGCCCTGCTGGAGCTCTTGGCCAAAAATAATTTGAATAATAATACCTACCTGCATCTTTTTTTAGACGGCCGTGATACAGCCAAAGACAGCGGTCTTGGTTTTTTTGAAGAGCTTCAGGGAGAAATTGAAAAAATTGGTTGCGGACAAATCGCCAGTCTTTCTGGCAGATATTGGGGCATGGATAGGAATAAGAACTGGGAAAGAATTAAAAAATCATACGAAGCAATTATTGGCAGTTCAAAAAATAAGGCAGAGGATGCCTTAAGGGCGATCAAGGATTCATACGCCCAACAAGTTTTTGACGAGGAATTTGAGCCGCTGCTGATCACCAAAAACGGCCAGCCGCTGGTCCAAGTAAAAGAGGGCGATGCTCTTATTTTTTATAATTTCCGGGCTGATCGGGCAAGGGAGATCAGCGAAGTTTTTGTCTTGGACGAATTCAGCGAATTTAAGCGGGGAGCCAAGATAAAAAATTTAATGTTTGTCGGTTTTACGGATTACGAGAAAGAATTGCCGATAGCAGTGGCTTTTCCTAAACCAAAAATTGAATATCCCTTGGCCAGACTAATTAGCGAGCATAATTTAAGGCAGCTGCATATTGCTGAAACTGAAAAATATGCTCACGTGACTTTTTTTATTAATGGCTTAAAAGAAGATGAATTTGAGGGTGAGAAAAGAATTTTAGTGCCCTCGCCCAACGTGGCTAGTTATGATCGCCAGCCGCAGATGTCAGCTTATGAGATTCGGGATAAAGTCAGTTTAGCCTTGGAGAATGAAGAATATGATTTTATCGTCATTAATTTTGCTAATGCTGATATGGTCGGCCATACTGGCAATTTAAAGGCAGCTGAAAAGGCAGCTGAAGTGGTGAGTGAATGTCTGGAGAGCGTGTGCGAGACGGCTTTGAAAAAAGGCGGCAAGCTTTTAATCACTGCCGATCATGGCAATGCGGAAGAAATGATTAACCTGGAAACCAGAGCAGTGGACAAGGAACATAGCAATTTTCCAGTGCCCATTGTCATTGTGGATAATAAATATAAAGGCAAGGCAAAGCCAAGAAGCAATGATGAATTGTATAATGCTAAGATTAAAGGGGCGTTGGTTGACGTGGCGCCGACAATCCTCTCCATGCTCGGCAAGCCCAAATATGAGGGCATGATTGGCATTGACCTGAATAAGGTGTTAATTTAAATTACAAAAACCATTCTCTGCGACATTTTGGAGAATGGTTTTTATCAGTCCGCGCTTTGACAGTTTAGTTGACATATCTCACGACCTCCACCTTGGTAATTTCATTTTTTTTGATTACGAGCATTCCGTAATCTGTCCGGAAGGTAACAGTGCCGTTATTAAAGTATTCTACCCCCTTGATAGTCTGATAGTCACAGGTATGTGACTTCAGATGGAAAATAACCTTAACCGGTTGTTTTTGCATTTTAAAAAATGTTAGAATTTTTCCCCAACTACGCATGGTGAAAGGCGGCGGACCAATGCCGATTTGTTTAGGGTGCATAGTTCCTCCTATGTTTGAGGTGAGGTGATTATTTTATTTTGATTTAAAGCAAGCATAGCATATTTTTTAAATAAATTCTATATAAATATATTTTGGCTTGTGTTTTAGCTTACGGATTTGGGAAAATAATTTTTTATAGCACTCAAGACCTCCTTGACCTGCCAGAAGGGCTAACTTTGGTTCAAACTTAAGTTGAGAATAATTTTTTTGGTAGATTTTTTTTGATAAATAGGGTAGATTAGCCACCAGAGCATCAAGTTTAATATGTTTGATTGGTTCCAAGAGGTTGCCTTTTTTAAAGGTTATTTTGACTTTGTGAAATTTGGCATTTTGGCCGGCGACTTCAAGAGCCCGGGCAGAAATGTCCGTGGCATATATTTTTAGTTTGGGATTATTTTTTGCCAGAGCAATAGCAATACAGCCACTGCCGGTGCCAATGTCAGCGATTATTTTGATATTCTTATTTTTTAAGATTTCTTCAACCAGCAGTTCGGTTTCCGGCCGGGGGATAAGAACATTTTTATTAACTAAAAAATCTAAACCGTAAAATTCTTTATGGCCAATAATATAAGCCACTGGTTCGCCTTTAATTCGTCGTAAAAGATATTTTTTGTATCTGGTATTTTGTATCTTGGCAATTGTGTCTTCAGGATGCGCGTAGATAAATTCTTTGGGGTTTTTAAGAACAAAAGACAACAAAATTTCCGCGTCTAACATGGCGGATTCTATTTTTGATTTGCTTAATTTTTGGCTAGCCCAATTAAGGGCTTGAAATAAGTTCATTGTGAAACAGACCCAGTTTATCTTCTCAATTGGTCTAAGGTATTAGCACTATAAATTGCCCGGCGTTAATTCCCACTGACTGGCTTGACGGTCAACAGTGGGATTTTATTTATCCGCTTTTTTAAATTCAGCCTTTATTTTGTTTTATAAACAAGCACTATGTCAAGCCACATGGGTTGTTTTGGGGGCGGGGGAGTATAAGCGCCAGCTAACATGAAATTTTCATTTAATTCTTGCAGGAGTATTTCATTAATGGGGTTGCCTACTTTGTATAGCACCCAAATAGTTGCTGATTTGTTGGCGAGCGAGGCGATTAAATTTTTGGCTTCAGTCTGGTATTGTTCTTGGTGATTGAGCATCTGTTCAGTATTTTTCCAGCAGGGATGATTTTTTATTTCATCCGGGTAAGTGATTAAGTTAAATTTTTTATCATGGTTTAGTTTTTTTTGATAATAATAAAAGGTATGCCAGCTTAGATCAGTGGCAATAACGGTGTCATCCTGGTTAATATTGGCTAAAACATATGCAGTCACAGTTTTATCGTTTGCAGCCTGGCTGTTGACAAAATTGCTGTTAATAACAACATTTTTTGCCGCGAAAAAGACAAGTAAAGGAATAAAAAGCAGAGCTAGATAATTATTTTTTATCTGCGACCAAAGATAAGCGGCGATCAGGATAAAGGCGGGTAAGACTATCATTTCATAGCGGCCGAGCAGATAAGCTGGTTTGAATTGCGAAATAATAAAGGCGGCTATCAGCGGAAAGAATAAATAGAGAGACAGCGCGGTCAGCGCTATCTTATTTTTTGAAAAATGATTTTTGAATTCAGAGTGATTTGAAATAATAAAAAAGATGGCTATTAAAATAAGGATTAAATAGACATAATTTTCTCCATAAGAGAGATATCTGAAGCTTTTTAGAATTGCCAGGTTTTCTGGCTTGCCAAGCCAGGCAGTTGTGCCGAGCTGCCCTTGATAGAGCATGACAGCTACATATGGCAGAGCGAGCACAAGCGCCGCGCCTGCTGAAAAAAGTATTTTAAAGTAATTTTTTATTTGTTTTGAAAAGAAGAGAGTTGTTAAAATTTGTGAGGCCAGCACCAGAAATAGCCAGGGATGAGTATAAAGCCCGATTAAGGTGACAAGGGCGTAGGCAATATAATATTTTTTTGAAGCGGTTTGAGTCAATTTTATAAAAAAATAAAATGACAAAAGACCGCTAAAGGCCGCCAGAGTATAAGGTCTGATTTGAGAAGCAAACCAGATGAGAAAATAATTGGTGCTCCCTAGAATAGCCGCAGAGAGAGCTGTTTTTTTGTCGGCGAAGATGAGTTTTGCGGTTTTGTAAAGCAAAATAATTAGAGCAAGAGCGAATAGAATGGAAAAACTTCTGTATGCTATTTCGCTTGTGCCTAAAATAAGAGACAAAATTTTTGTAAAATAGACATGAGCAATAAGATGCCCGTCCTGAAAAGCCATTAAATAGGCTTGATTGAAAGGCAGTTCTGCAGTATTGGCGACTCCTGCTTCATCAACCCACATTGTCCGAGCGCCAAGGTGATCAAATATAAAAAGACTTGCCAGCATAAGGCAGCCTATAATTATCCAGTGTTCCGGTTTTATTTTACTTAGCTGCGTTTTTAAGTTCATTGATAATATCATTTATATCGCCGTTTAGAATGGAGTTTATATTGTGCCAGCTTTTTTTAAGGCGATGGTCAGTCAGGCGGTCTTGGGGAAAATTATAAGTGCGGATTTTTTCGCTTCGGTCGCCAGTGCCGATTTGTGATTTGCGCTCGGCGGACAATTTTTCGTGGCGGTCTTCTTCGGCCGCGGCTAAAATGCGTGATTTTAAAACGCGCATAGCTTTTTCACGGTTTTGCAGTTGAGAACGTTCGTCTTGGCAGGTGGCAACGGTATTGGTGGGCAGATGAGTAATTCTGACCGCTGAATAGGTGGTGTTGACTGACTGGCCGCCATGGCCGCCGGCGCAATAAGTATCTATTTTTAAATCTTCGGGCTTGATTTGGATATCAATGTCTTCTGCTTCTGGCAAAACTGCTATGGTGGCGGTGGAAGTGTGGATGCGGCCGGATTTTTCTGTTGCCGGGATGCGCTGGACGCGCTGGGTGCCGCTTTCATATTTTAATATGCCATAGGCATCACGGCCAATGACCTCAAAAATAATTTCTTTAAAGCCGCCCAGGCCGATTCTACTCGCCGAAACCAGCTGAATTTTCCAATGCTGCTTTTCAGCGAAGTGCGAATACATCCGGAATAGATCAGCGGCAAAAAGAGCTGACTCGTCGCCGCCCGTGCCAGCGCGGATTTCCATAATAGCATTTTTTTTATCAAGCGGGTTTTGGGGATTGAAGTATTCTTCAATTTTAGTTTGCAGAGCATTTTTGTCATTTTGCAGGTTTTGGCTTTCTTCCTCGGCCAGACTGGCCAGTTCACCCGATTCCTCACCTTCCATAATTAGTCGGTTTTCAGCCAAATTTTTTTCAATTTCAATCAAACATTCAATTTTATCAATAATATCTTTGACTTCACTGAATTTTTTATGAGCCATTCCCATTTTTTGGGGATGACTCAAAACATCCGGGTTAGCCAGATCCGCTTCAAGCTGTTGATATTCATTTTTGAGCTCTGCCAGCTTATTTTGGTAGTTCATGGAATAATTTAAGCAAACAAAAACTTTGTTAATTTAATCATAACAAAGTTTTGGTAAATAATAAAGTTAACTATCGGATTGCCCAGTTGCTTTTTGAATTGCCTTGGGAGCGGTCTTTTTTTTCGCCGGAGACCCACTGGCCGGTCCGCCTAGTTTCGGCGAGGCTAGCGATTTTTTTTCAACAACTTCAGTTTTGCCTGATTTTTTCTGGCGCTGAGCAGTTTTGACTTTTTTACCCTTTCTGGCAGCGGCGGCACCAGCTTTTTTGGCAGTTCGTTCAGTAAATTTTTCAACACGTCTGGCAGTGTCAACCAGTTTTTGTTTGCCAGTATAGAATGGATGACAGGCACTGCAAATTTCCACATAGATGTCATCTCTTGTGGAGCCAGTCATAAATTCATTGCCGCAAGCGCATCTGGCCTTGACCGCAGTATTGTATTTGGGGTGGATATCTTTTTTCATAATCGCCAATGTTACAATTAATACAAATATTTACAAATTATCATTAAAATTATTTTAGCATAGTTAAATATATTTGACAAGGGAGTTGACGTCATGTTATACTTTTGCTAAGTATTATTATTAACATATCCCTTAAATTTTCCTGTTCCGCAGACGCGGGATAAGAGGGATAGAAGCAAAAGGAAACCATATGAGCATCAAATTACCAGAAATCAAGGAGATGATGAAGGCCGGGCTGCACTTTGGCCACCGGACTTCTAAATGGAATCCCAAGATGGGAAAATACATTTTTGGGGTGAAAAACAATGTGCATATCTTTGATTTGGAAAAGACCCGGAAGACTTTAGAAACTGCTTTGAAAGTGATTGAAGAAACCGTTAAAAAAGGCGGTGTTGTTTTATTTCTTGGCACAAAAAAACAGGCCAGAGACGTGATTAAAAAATATGCCCAAGAGGTGGAAATGCCATATGTGACTGACCATTGGATTGGCGGCGCGATTACTAATTTTGTTGAAATTTATAAATTAGTAAAAAAATTAGATGGGCTGGAAAATAAAAAAGAGGATCCGGACTATGAGCTGAAATACACCAAAAGAGAAAGAGCTTTATTTGACGAAGAAATTGAAGGATTAAAAGTGGCTGTCGGAGGCATTAGAAAATTAAAGAAAGTGCCTGATTTAATCTATATTTTTGCCGTGCGCGATGAAAAGACCGCGGTCAGAGAAGCCAAAATAAAAGGCGTGAAAACCGTGGGCGTGTGCGATACTAATGTTAACCCGGAGAGCGTGACTTATCCCATCGCGGCCAATGATGATGCGCTTAAGGCAGTTGAGATGATTACCTCTTTGGTGGCTGAAGCGGTCAAGGCGGGTAAGAACAAGATACAAGATACGGATGACAAGGAACAGGGGAAGAAAGAAAAATAATATAAACCAATTATACTAATTAACTTTAACATAGAAGCATTTTGAAGCGAGGGATTAGTAAATTTTCGTACGAGGACTGTTTGACCCCGACGCAAGTCGGGGGAGTTCCGCAGAAGAAAATTTGCTAATCCGAGCGAAAAATAACTAGTATAACTGGTAGAATAATATTTAATCTTAAAATAGTATGACAAATAATGTAGAATTAATTCAAAAATTAAGAAATCAGACAGGCGCGGGAATGATGGCTGTCAAAAGCGCTTTAGACCAGGCAGGCGGGGATGAAAGTAAGGCAGTGGATATTTTACGTAAAAAGGGGCAGAAGATCGCGGCCAAAAAGCAGAATGAAAGGGAAGCCAAAGATGGCTTGGTGGCAGCGTATATTCATGCCAGCGGCAAGGTTGGTGCAATGATAGTCTTGGCATGCGAAACTGATTTTGTGGCGAAAAATGAGCAGTTTAAAAATTTAGCGCATGAAATTGCCATGCAGGTAGCGGCGATGCGGCCGGAATATGTCTCGCCGAGTGATGTGCCGGCAGACGTCAAAGAAAAAGAAATGGAGATTTACAAAAAGCAGTTAAAGGCAGAAGGCAAACCGCAAGCTATCTGGGATAAAATTGCCCAGGGCAAGTTGGATAAATTTTATGCCAGTGTCTGTCTTTTAAACCAGCCGTATATTAAAGATGACAAAAAGGCGATTGAAGATTTAATTAATGAAGCCACAATGAAATTAGGGGAAAAAATTGAAGTAAAACAAATGATAGTCTTCACACTTTAATTTTAAAATTAAACAACGTATTTTTTTAAACAAGGTGACGAGCCCTGTTTTTGGGTTTATAATTAAAATTTGCTATAATATAACTATGGATAATATCATAGTTTCAAATGCTCGGTTTATAGTAATTGACATTATCGGCGATTTTATTTATTGGCCGATTTGGTGGTATACACTGGGGTTAAAGGATAGATTGCAATGGTTTGGCGGGCAGGTAAAGGGCATGGAGGAAGCATTAGCGTTGGGGTTGTGGCTCCGTAATTTTTTTGTACCGATGTATGCTGATCGCTCAATTTTAGGCAGAGGTATAAGTTTAGTCACGAGAATAATAATCCTCGCCTGGAAACTAATCTGGTTTTTGGCGTGGACAGCGCTAGTGTTTTTGGCTGTCTTGGCGTGGATTTTTTTGCCAGTGGCTGCGGTGTATATGATATATATACAATTTTAAATTATAAATTTTAAATTTTAAAATAATTTTAAATTTTGAATGATTAAAAAAGAGGCTAATCCAATTTATGTTTGCCCAGAATGCGCTGGGCTAGGAAATATAAATGGCGCGGACTGCAAACAGTGTGCTGGTCTGGGCGTAGTTTTGGTTTTGGAGGCAGTTGGTTTAAAAGAAAAAGAGCTTTATTACTGGGGCAGGAAATTGTCTTACTTTAAGATATTAGAAAAAAGGCGAGAGAGAAGAATCAGAGTACTTTTAAATGCCCTGCTGTTTATTTTTGGCCTGATTGGTTTTTTGTTATTAATCAAGGCTTTGTATGATTTAAAGAGCGCCGGCATCGGACTAGCTGATATGATCAATATTAAAAATGAATATACAGCAGTTTGGTGGCTGTCGCTTCTAGTTGACATGTATTTGATTTATCGGATTAATCAGGAGTCAAAATTGAAAGGAAAAATCAAGAAGAAACCGATGGTTAAGGCGAGTTTCTTAGAAGAGAGTAAATTTGATTGGAGTGATCTGAAAGAATACAAAAAAATTGATATCAGCCGCAGCTTTGACCAGCAGAGCCTGGGGACGATTGAGGAGTCTTGGCTTTCGGCCGCTAGAATGCAGCATAAGTTTTTGGATAATGTTCATATTTTTGTGGCGCTCTTAAAAAATAGCCAGGTTAATATGGTTTTTGGCAGGCTGTCTATTGATTATAAGCACTTGGCAGAAAAAATAAAAAGCGCGCTGACAAAAATAACAGAGAGCGGCAAATTAGAGCTGTCAGTTGAAAGCAAAAAGGCATTTTTAGAAGCTTATGCGCAGGCATATAAACAAAGAAAGGATAAGGTTGGGGTGACCGATTTGCTTTATGCCACGGCTCAAGTAGAATCAATTGTCAAAGAAATATTTTACGATCTGGCGCTCTCGGAGCGGGAAATCGGCCATGTGGTGGAATGGGTTGATTTACAGCGCGAGCTGATTCGCCGTTATCATGAATTCAGGTTTAAAGCAAAGTTCAAGCCCAAGCACCAGATGAACAGGGCTTTTACGGCGATTGAAACAAGGAATTTAAATGCTATATCGCAAGATATGACTCTCTGGGCCAGAGTGGGCGGATATGCGCCCACAATAGGCATGGAAAATGAGGTCAGTGAAGTTTTTAGAGTGCTCGAAATTGAAAAAACAGGAGCCATTTTGGTCGGACCGTCCGGAGTGGGCAAGAAAACAATCATTGAAGCAGTGGCGCAGCTGATGGTTAAAGAGGATGTGCCAAAAATTTTAGAGGATAAAAGATTGGTAGAATTGTCGGTTTCAGGATTGATTGCCGGGGCGTCAGCCGTGGGCGAGATGGAGCAAAGGATTATTGAGGTGATGACTGAAGTTGCCAGATCAAAGAATATAGTTTTGGTCATTGAGGATATTCATCATCTGGTAGGAGCTGCGGCAGAAGGCGGGGATTCAATGGATGTGGCCGAGGTTTTGGCAGAGCAGACGCACAGCAGAGATTTTTTAGTGATTGCCACGACCACGCCGGAGTATTATAAAAAATATATTGAAAAGTCGTCTTTGGCTAAAATTTTGCAGAAAGTGATAGTTAATGAACCTAATGATGATCAGGCGATTAGAGTGCTTGAGGCTAAGGCGCTGTATTTTGAAGGTAAGAATAATATATATTTTTCATATCAGGCAATAGAGGAAACCGTTAAGCTTTCTACGAGATACATCCACGAACAGTATTTGCCGGAAAAGGCAATTAAGATTTTAGAGGAGGCGGCGCTGACAGTCAAAGAACGGCGGGGTGAAAAATCAACAGTTACTGGTGAAGATGTGGCTGAAGTGGTTTCTAATTTGACTAAAATTCCAGTAACGCAAATTAGTATTGATGAAACTAAAAAACTTTTGAATTTGGAAGTGAAGATGCGCCAAAGAATTATTGGCCAAGATGAGGCAGTTATTCTGGTAGCCTCGGCTTTAAGGCGCGCTAGAATGGAATTGAGGAAGACTGATAAGCCAATCGTCTCTTTTCTTTTTCTGGGGCCAACTGGCGTGGGTAAAACTGAAGTGGCAAAAACATTGGCCAGAATTTATTTTGGCAGTGAAAAAAATATGATTCGGCTGGATATGAGCGAATACCAAGGGACAGATGCCTTGGCTAAATTAATTGGCGATGCGCGCAGCAACACTGGCGGATATCTTACAGAAGCGGTGCGTCGGACGCCGTTTAGTCTGGTGCTGTTGGATGAAGTGGAAAAGGCGAATCTTGATATATTGAATGTATTTTTGCAGGTGCTTGACGATGGCAGGTTGACTGATGCCAGCGCTAAGACAATTGATTTCACTAACACGATTATCATCGGCACTTCAAATGCTGGCACAGATTTTGTTCAAGAGGCGATTAAAACAGAAATGAAACTGGATGAGATTAGACAAACTTTAATAAATCAAGAGTTGAAAAAGTTTTTTAGACCAGAGCTGTTAAACAGGTTTGACGGCATTGTGGTGTTTAAGCCGCTTGCAATGGCAGAGGTGGTTGAAATTGCCAGGATATTTATGCATGAACTGGAATTGCAGCTGGAAGAAAAAGGCGTGCAGTTAGAAGTGACAGAGCAGGCATTACAGGAGTTGGCTCTCTTGGGCTTTGATTCAGCTCTTGGGGCAAGGCCTTTACGACGAGTGGTGCAGGATAGAATTGAGGATAAATTAGCCAAATTATTTTTAGAAGGGGAAATTAGCAGAAGAGATAAAGTGGTGATTAAAAGTGGGCTGGAAATTGAGATTGTCAAGGCAAAGGAGATATAATTTTTTTCGCAGCTTATAATGCCTCACTTTTTTAAAGATGGCAAGGATATCCTTGCCATCTTTATTTTCCTGTTATATTTTTGGCTAATATTAGTCAGTTAATTTTAACAGAAAAATTGTTTTTTTAGATAATTTATGGTTTAAGTTAATTTTTTCTGTGGATAAGTTTAACCCTTCACATATTTTTTGCTTTAAAAAATATGTGAAGGGTTGACAAAAAGATAAGATGTGTTAAGTTTATAAGTTAAAAAATATTGACAAAAATTCAAAAGGAGGTAAATTAAAAACATAGAAAAAGTGAACATTATAATGTATATTTTTTCTCTATAAAATAAAAATATAAAAACAATATAAATAGTATAGAGTAAAATAAAAAGTAATTCTTCAAAATTAAAATTAAAAGCAGGTTTTAGTAAAACTAAAATAAAAACAAAACGGCTTTCATTGTACTTGTCAAAGGTCGTTTTTTATTTTTTTTAATTTTTTTTTATGATTAAGAAATTATTTAGAAATAGCTGGAAGACATTGGGATTAGGCTTGGTTTTAGCGCTGCTTGGCTTATTGATGATTTCAAGCGCAGTTTTGGCAGACAGCGGTGATTGTTCTGCAGATCTGTCCAATAATGGTCCTGTCTGCGCCGCCAATAGCTGTTGCTCAACAGAGAGAATGATTGGTACCGTTAATATAGCCACGACTGGTTTTTACAGAGTTGAAACAACTGTTAATTATAATAGCGGCGATGAACAGAAAAATGAAAGTTTTTATTTGGTGATAGAAAATTCTGATGGCAGTTCACAATATGCGGTTGATGGCAATGCTGGCAACTATTACGTTGTTGAAGATAATGGCGGGCCAGCAGCTATAGTTAATAAATTTGCCGGCACATTTTATTTTGACGCCGGAGTGAATAAAATTTATTTTCATCACTATGCAGGAATTGTTGACCAATATCCCCAATTTTTAAATGACACAATGGGCAGCTGTGAGAGCGTTTATCTTAAAGCAATTTATTTAACATTGATACCACCTGAGATTAAGCCAGTGATCAGTTTAGATAAAATCGGTCCAGAATACGCCGTGCCCGGTCAAGAGATTAGCTATACTCTTAATTGGTCGGTTGAAGATAACTCTGTGACTAATTTAGTTTTAACAGATCCTATCCCAGCTAAAACAGTTTTTGTTTCAGCTAGCGATAGCGGTATTTATGACGCGCTAACTAATAATGTGGTTTGGAATTTGGGCAGTAAAAATTCGGGCGATTCTGGTTCAGTGACATTAACAGTCCGTGTTGACGTTTATACTTATGATACGGATTTTATTGTTAATACTGCCAGTCTTGATTCTGATGAAACAGAAGCAGTAGAAGATACGGTGGCAACAGAAATGGATGCCCATTGCGTCTTGACCATTAATAAAGTTGATGACATTGATCCTGTTCAGCCGGGAGATCAAATAACTTATACCATTGAATACCAAAATACTGGCGACGGAATTTGCGTGGGGACGGGCGTCATGCTAGCTGAATATTTTGATCAAGCTACATCATTCGTTAGTTCAGCGCCGGAAATGCCCCATTACAGTTCTGATGATTTGCCTTATGATCCAATGCCAGGGGAGTTAGGCGAGCCTGATGCCCTTTGGCAATGGACAGAGCTTGCTCCTGACGGGCCGCATTTTATGACAGTTGTTATGGATGTCAGCGACCAAGCTGTGGATGGGCAAACATTGACTAATAAAGTTTGCATTTGGGCGGAAAATGCAGGTTCAGATGGAGGCGAGGACACAATTTGTACGACTGAAACAACCACGGTTGAAATACCAGAAGAACCTTATTTCAACCTCTCAATTGACAAACTAGCTAACGATACAGTAATTTTAGGCAATCAAATTGCCTATACTATTAATTGGTCAGTGACTGGCAATATGACTACGCCAAGCGATGTCATCATCACTGATACTCTGCCAGTGAATGCTAATTTTATTTCAGCCAAAGCCAATACCACTGATGTGGGCAGCTATGATGCGCTTACTGGCAAATTTACCTATAATCTAGGGATAATTGATGCTACAGACGCCCTAGCCAACAATGGCAGCTTTCTCCTAACAGTTGAACCTAAATTAACTGTTCAAGGCGGCGACTTAGTCAGTAATACAGTCAACATTAATAGTGATCAGGAAAATGATAGTGCCACTAAAGATGTGACTGTCACTGACTACAACGTCTTAATTGAAAAAAGCGCTCCAGCTAATGCCAATCCAGGCGATGAGATAACTTATACCCTTAATTGGCAGGTAACTGGCAATATGACCGCGCCCGATGTGAAAATCTACGACTTTTTGCCAGAAGGCGTATCAGTTGTATCAGCCAACCCCAACTATGACAATGTAATGACTGTTATGGGAACTAACTATGCCGTCTATACATTGCTGTGGGATTTAGGCGATAAAGCAGCTGGCAGTTCTGGGGTAATTGAGGTAAAAGCGAAGGTAGACGCGGATGTGTTAACTCATTCCATAAATGAATTAATTAATACAGCCAAAATTATCTCTGACAGCAAGGAAAAAGAAGTCAGCGCTTCAACCGTTGTTGTTCCTGCTTCTTATTTCAACCTCTCAATTGACAAACTAGCTAACGAT
>Ga0210019_1000958_pt1 | contig 32663 bp, 39 predicted proteins | sample CryGeyCG2114_020_2_FD_183969 | JGI IMG/M metagenome (GOLD analysis project Ga0210019, IMG submission 183969) | Groundwater microbial communities from aquifer - Crystal Geyser CG11_big_fil_rev_8/21/14_0.20 (SPAdes) (version 2) | ecosystem: Environmental > Aquatic > Deep subsurface > Groundwater ...
CCGCGTCAGCCAAAAGGATCCACCCCAATAACAAAAAAAGGATTGTTAGGGCGATGGAGATTTATGAGATTACAGGTAAACCAGTAGAAAACACCAAGGAGGAACCGTCCCGACGATACGTCGGGGCAGGTTCAAAGATTGTTGGTCTTTCTTTACCCCGCGAAATTCTCTATCAACTGATCAACGAGCGGGTCGATAAAATGATCGGGCTGGGCTTAATTGATGAGGTTAAAGGGCTCCTCGCCAAAGGCTATGCTAAAAATCTCCCCGCCTTCCAAGCACTCGGTTACAAAGAAGTGATTGAATATTTAGATGGTCAATGGGACCAAGAAAAAATGGTCTACGAGCTCAAAAAACGAACCCGCCACTTTGCCAGGAGGCAGCAGACCTGGTTTAAGCGGTTTGACGACGCAAAATGGTTCACCCAACCGGTTGACACCAAGGCTATTTTAGATTATATTAGTAAATAACATGATACGTACACGCAACCAAGAGATCAAACGCCGCCGAAAAGTGAAAAAAGAGAAAAAACGCAAGCTCGGCCTCCTTCGCAAAAACCCAAAATAAATGCGAGCCGACTTTCATACCCACACGGTCCTTAGTGATGGGCTCCTCTTGCCAGCTGCCCTGGCCTGCGAAGCTGCTTTTCGCGGCAACCAGGTTATCGCCATCACCGACCACGTAGATTTTTCCAACCTTGAAGAGACCCTTGCATCAATCACCAAGTTTATCAAAGAGCAAGGGCCCAGCCTGCCGATTAAAGTTCTCCCTGGGGTAGAAATCAGCTACCTGGATCCAGCCCTCATTAAAAAAGCCGCCTTAAAAGCCCGCAAGCTAGGAGCCAAGATCATTATTGTCCATGGTGAATCAGTCGCCGAGCCGGCTGTCCCCAAAGGGACCAATCACGCGGCACTCCAGCTTAAAGGGTTGGTTGATATCCTCGCCCATCCCGGTAAAATCAGCGAAGAAGACACCCTCTTGGCTAAAATCAATGGGATTTACCTGGAGCTCTCGGCCAGAGCCAGCCATAAAAAGGGGAATAAACATGTTGCCAAGATGGCCAGGCAGTTTGGGGCTAAGCTTTTAGTCAACACCGATGCGCATTGCGAGTTTGATTTGATCAATTTTGACCAGGCGCTGGAAGTGGCAAAAGCCGCGGGATTAACCCAGGCAGAAGCCCTGCTGGCCGTGGAAAAGAACCCTCTCGAGCTATTAAAACACTGTAAGTAATCCTTCTCCTCTCCCCCTGGGTGAGGGCTGGTTCCGTGCTATAATATATATGTATGCCTAAAATCCTCATCATTGAAGACGAAGCTGACATTGCCCTGGCCTTAGAATACAACCTCAAAAAAGATGGCTTTACGGTTTACAAAGCCAGCGACGGTAGAACAGGGCTTAAAACCGCCCGCGAAAAACTCCCCGACCTCATCCTCCTGGATCTGATGTTGCCACAACTTAACGGAACCGAGGTTTGCAAAAGCTTGAAGCACGACGCGAAAACAGCAAGTATCCCGATTATAATGCTCACTGCCAAATCCTCTGAAGTTGATAAGGTTGTGGGCCTTGAGATCGGCGCCGACGATTACGTGACCAAACCATTCAGCATGAGAGAGCTCCTTGCCAGGATCAAGGCTATCTTAAAACGCTACGCCCCGCTTGAGACAAAAAAATCACTCCTCAAATTCCCCTCCCTTGAAATTGACATTGAAAAACACGAAGTCAAGGTTGACGGCAAACTAATCGACTTAACCGCCAAGGAATTTGCCCTCCTGCAGTACCTGGCAGAAAATAAAGGGAAGGCTGTCAGCCGGACAAAATTACTGGATACTGTCTGGGGGATTGAGGTCGCCATTGAAACCCGCACAGTGGATGTCCACGTTAAGCGCCTGCGGGAGAAACTCGGCAAAAAAACAGGCGATCTTATCAGCACCCTTAGGGGAATAGGCTATAAATTTGTTGGCTAAGCTGCTTAAAAAATTCCATTTTACTCTCTTGGTCGCCCTGCTCGCGACTGTGGTTGCGACACTCATTATCTTTTCTCTGATCGCAAGTCAGAGGGTAAAAGACGCGGCCGCCAGGGAAACCCGCTTGGCTTTGCTGCGACAGATTGCCCTGGTTGAAGAAGAATTCAGCAATTACCTCACCTGGCAAACCTGGCCCAGCGTAATCGAGAAAAAAGCCCAGGAAGTAGCCCGGCTTTCAAAGGGACGCGTTACTATCAGCAAAAAAGACGGCCAGATAGTGGCCGACACCAGCCCTCTCGCCGATAAAAACACCCTTTTTGCGACACAACCCCTCAAAGGGAAAGAGGGAGAGGTTCTTGGATATGTGCGCCTAACAGCCAGCGCGGATCCTGTGGCTCGCGTCACTGGCCAGCTAAAATCAGCCCTCTTCCTGACCCTTATCCTGGCCGCCGCAATCGCCCTGTTTTTTAGCCGCTACTTTGCCGGCCGCCTGGCTCACCCGGTGGGGGAGATGTTTTCCCTGATGGAAAACAAGTTAACCGCGGCCCTTAAGAAAAGCTCGGCCGAACGTCGCCAGAGTGAGGCAATCCTCTCCAGCATGACCGAGGCTGTGCTGGCGGTTGATAAAAACAGCCGGGTAATTTTTGCCAACCCGGTCATGAGCAAAATGTTCTGCCTGGCAGATCCGGAAGGCCAGGCGCAAACCGCCAGGGAGGCTTTGCGCAATAACGAGATTGCCGACCTGATCGACGAGGTGCTTAAAACAAACACTATGCAAGAGGCTGAAATAGATGTTTTTATTGTTCATGTCTCCCCCTCCCCGCTTGGCGCGGTCTGTGTTTTGCACGATATCACTGAAATCCGCAAACTGGAGAAACACCGCTCCGAGTTTGTGGCCAATGTTTCCCATGAGCTTAAAACCCCGCTCACCGCGATTAGGAGTTATGTAGAGACCCTGCTGGCCGGCGCGATCAACGACCAGGAGAATAACCACAAATTTCTGGCCAAGGTCGAAGCCCACGCCCTGCGCCTCTCTGCCTTAATTGACGATATCCTTGAGGTCTCAAAGCTTGAGGCCAAAAAAGACCAGCCCTCTTTTGCTCAAGTAAACCTTGTCAGCTTGATTGACCGGGCAATTGAAACCATCAGTCGCAAGACAGCAGTAAAAAATATCCATTTGCGTCAGAAATCGTTGACCAACAGCTGTTATCTTACAGGGGTAGAGGAGCATTTATTCCGAGCCATCCTTAACCTGCTTGATAACGCGGCCAATTACACCAATGCCAACGGCAAAATTGAAATAAGCTGTATTTCAAAAAATGGCCAGGTGGAAGTTTCAGTTCAGGACAACGGGATTGGCATAGAGCCAGAGCATCTTGAGCGGATTTTTGAGCGTTTTTACCGGGTGGACCAGGCTCGCTCCCGCGATTTAGGCGGCACCGGCCTTGGCCTCTCCATTGTCAAACATGTGATGAACCTGCATCAGGGCAAGGTCTTGGTTGAAAGCGCTGTGGGCCAGGGGTCAAAGTTTACCCTGGTTTTCCATCAGCCAAATCTCCCTGTTACATAATCCTCGGTCCGCTTATCTGTCGGGGCCGTAAAAATCTTGGCCGTAAAATCAAACTCAATCAGCTCTCCCAGTAAAAAAAAGGCGGTGTAATCAGCTACCCGGGCCGCCTGCTGCATGTTATGAGTAACAATTATAATAGTATATTTCTGCTTTAATTTTTGGATAAGCTCTTCTATCTTGGCTGTTGAAATTGGGTCCAGCGCCGAGCACGGCTCATCAAGCAATAAGACCTCTGGCTCAATCGCCAGGGCGCGGGCAATGCAAAGCCGCTGTTGCTGGCCGCCGGAAAGACTTCCCCCCGGCTTGTTAAGCAGCTCTTTTACCTCTTCCCATAAGGCGGCTTGTTTCAGCGCCTGCTCAACAACCTGGTCAAGCTCTGCTTTTGGTTTTCTGCCGTAAAGCTTAAGCCCGGCCGCGACGTTTTCAAAAATAGTCATGGTTGGAAAAGGGGTTGGCTTTTGAAAAACCATGCCAACCCTGCGGCGCAAGGCAACGACATCACAGCAGTTGTGATTAAAAATATCCTGGCCGTCAAGATAAACCTTGCCGCAAACTCTGGTTTTGGGGAGAGTTTCATGCAAGCGGTTTAAATTCCTGATAAAAGTGGATTTGCCGCAGCCCGATGGCCCGATAATCGCGGTCACCCGATTTTCAAAAAGCTCCATATTAATATTAAACAACACTTGTTTTTCCCCAAACCAGGCATTAAGCTGTTCAACGCTTATTTTTGATCTTTCAATAATCATTTTTTCCGTCTCCTTCACTGCCAGGTTATCCATAGTAAACCCTTTGAGAAAACTTTTTCACAAACACCGTGGTCCCTAAGACCAGCATCACCAGGACCAGCGACCCTGCCCAGGCCTTGGCGTTCCAGTCGGCAAAAGGGGAGATCGCGTAATTGTAAATCTGCACAGTCATCGAGGCCATCGGCTCATCAATCCTAAAATTCCAATACATGCTGTTAAAGGCGGTAAAAAGCAAGGGGGCTGTCTCCCCCATAATCCTGGCGACAGAAAGCATAATGCCGGTAAAAATCCCGGCCCAGGCCGTGCGCAAAACAATTTTGAGGCTTACCTTCCACTTGGGGATCCCCAGGGCCAGCCCCGCCTCATAAAGCGAGCGCGGGACCATCTTAACCAGCTCTTCGGTTGTGCGGGTAATAGTGGGGATCATAATTATCCCCAAAGCAAAACCGCCGGCCATGGCGGAAAAGCGTTTCATGGTAGCGACAATTAAAACATAAGCAAAAATACCAATCACAATCGACGGTATGCTGGAGAGCACATCCGCGGCATAACGAATAATAAACCCTCGCTTCCCCTGGCCATAGAGGGCCAGCCAGATCCCGCCAAAAATACCAATAGGCAGTCCCACCAGACAAGAAAGCGCGACAATGATAAAAGTCCCAATAATGGCATTCCCCATCCCCCCGCCAGGCTCGTTAACCGGAGCCGGCAATTGGGTAAAAAAATTAAAATTTAAAGCAGGGGCCCCTTTGATAAAAATATAACCCAGGACTAAGACTAGCGGCACAAGCGCTAGCGCCGTGCTGGCAAAAACAGCGCTTAAGAAAATTTTTTCAATCAGTTTTCTTTGGCCTAAGCCTTGTGTCCAGTTGTTTTCCATACAAAAAACCTCGCCGCGCCGTTAACAATAACAGTGATCACCAAAAGGATCAGCCCCAGTTCCACTAAAACCGAAAGATTGACCTCTGAAGTAGCCTCGGCAAACTCGTTGGCAATCACCGAGGCCAGGGTGTAGGCCGGAGCAAAAAGAGAGGGGCTAATATTTGCCCTATTGCCGATAACCATGGTTACGGCCATTGTTTCTCCTAGCGCCCGGCCCAAACCTAAAATAATCGCGCCGACCAGGCCGGAAAGAGCCGGGCCAAAAACAGCCAGCTTAAAAGTTTCCCATTTTGTCGCTCCCAGCGCGAGGGCGGACTCCCTTAAACTATGCGGCACAGCCTGAAAAACCTCGCGCGAAATAGCGGTAATCGTCGGCAAAATCATAATCGACAAAATAACTCCTCCGACCAGCAGGCTTGGCCCGCCTAAAAACGGGGAGAGGACAAAAATCCCCCAAAGCCCATAAACCACCGAAGGGATAGCGGCCAGCATATCAATCATCGTCGCGACCTGTTCTTTAACTTTTGACTGGGTAACTTCAGCCAAAAAAATAGCGCACCCCAGGCCTAAAGGGACCGCGATCGCCAAAGCGATTAACGAAGAGATAATTGTCCCGTAAATAAATGGCAAGGCGCCGTAAACATCGTTTAACGGGTCCCAGGAACTCGAAACAATAAAACCAAAACCAAACGTTTTAAAGCCAAGGGAAGATTTAATTATAAGCAGGCAGATAAGCAGGAAAAGAAGCAAGGGGATGCTGGCCGCGAAACTAAAGGTTATCGCGGAAAACCAGTCATCCCCTGTGATCCTTTTAAATCTTGATAGTCTCAACTTGCTCCAGCACCTTGGAGGCGATATCTTTAGGCAAAGGGGCATATAAAAGATCGGCCGGATATTTTTGGCCGTCGGTCAAGGCCCATTTTAAATAAGCCACCAGATTGGCTCCTTTACCACTGTCTTTCTGGTTTTTGTGAACCAAAAGCCAGGTTAAGCCAACAATTGGATATGAGTTTTCGCCTGGCGCGTTATTAAGGTCCAGACGAAAATCTCCGGCCGCAATCAGCTTTTTCATAGCCTTGGCAGAGAGAGCGCCGGAAGCCGCGGCTGAAGTTGAGGCCAGGGAAGGCGTAGTATAAACTCCGGCCTTGTTTTTTAAATTAGCAGCAGCCAGATTGTTGGTTATCGCGTAAGAAAGCTCCACATAGCCAATGGCTCCTTCAATATTTTTTACTGAGCCGGCCACGCCGGAATTTCCTTTGCCGCCAATGCCGGTTGGCCAAGCCACGGCTTTCCCTGCCCCGACTTTTGAGGCCCAGTCAAGGCTGACCTTAGCCAGATAACCGGTAAAAATACTAGTCGTACCGGAACCGTCACTGCGATAACAAACTTTAATCGGCATATTTGGCAAAGAGCTGTTAACCCCCTGCCAGTTGGTTATTTTGCCCAGGAAAATATCAGCTAAAGTGTCGGCATCAAGGTTTAGGTTTCTTACTCCCGGTAAATTATAAACAACCGCGACCGCCCCCATGACAGTCGGGATATGCAAAATGTCGCCGCCGGCCTTAGCTATTTCCTTATCAGTCATCGGAGCGTCAGAGCCGCCAAAATCAGTAATCCCGGCGCTAAACTGGCGGATCCCCCCTCCGGAGCCGATCCCCTGATAATTAATCTTGATCCCGGTTTGCTCGGCAAAAACAGTGTTCCACTTCATGTATATTGGATAGGGAAAAGTAGCCCCTGCCCCGTTTATCACTGCGGCGCTTGCCAGACCAGCCAGCAAACTTAAGCCTAAAAGCAAGACAGATATTTTTTTAAACATTTTTATCCTCCTTTTTTACCACTTAACCTCGCTGTGCAAATAGATTTTTTTGGCATTATCAGCGCTCCCTTTGGTTTCGTGCTGATAATCAAGTGCCAGCCTGGTATTGCTCCCCCACAGGTATTCAATGCCATATATCTGCTGGGCATAATCGCTCCCTGATTTCTTATAGCTGTCGTAGCGGCCAAACAAATTAGTCTGGTCTAAAACCTGGTATTGTCCGCCAAAGCAATAGCCGCCAACATTGGCATCTTGCTGGTTGGCGTATTCGACAAAAACAATCCCAGGGGCCGGCACGGTAAAATTATAAGCGCTCATAGCAGTCAGCTTTTTGGCCAGGCCGTTAAGATTAAAAGTTGAAAGCGGCACATCCTCTACCAGGTAACCAAGCGCGACTGTTACAAAGTCTTTTTCGCCCCAGCGCACCGGCTCGGTCATTAAGGTTACCCCCAGGTCTTTCCCCTGGTTCGCTTCAGCGCTTTTATATCCTTCGCCATTCATCAGGGTGGCGTGATAATTGATCCTGGAAAGAAAAGGTATTTCTAAACCAGAGAAATCAAAGCCCCCTTTAGCCGCCACCCCAAGGTCAGCGGAATTAAAAAAACTTTGATGGTCAGTCAGGGTTTTCGCGGCATAAGCATATGTCCAGTAATTTTGCATAAAATCAATCCAATGGGTGGCTGATTGGCCGACAATCACGTTTTCTAAGCCAAGAAAGCCGGCAACCGGAACATATTTTGAAAAATTAGCCAGATCAAAATAAGCATACTTGAGATAAATGTTCCATTTGGCAGAAAGGGTAGATTCATACCCAACATCAGTTGTTAGCCTAACTGACGCATCCTGGGCCAAACTTTTTTTATAATCAAGATAGACGCGACTGATAGTAAACTGGTTCGGAGTAGTACTCCCTGCTTTTAAATCTTTATACCAATTAATGTAAGCCCGGCCAGCCACTGTTGCCCCGCTTCCTGCCTTGGCATTAACCTCTTCAATCTTAGAGTTAAGGCCGGCAATCGCGATGTTAAGCTCTTCTTTTAAATCAGCTAAGTCAGCCGACTCATTGTTTGGGGCTTGGGTCGCCGCGGGCGCTTTAAGACGCACATTAGCGTCTTGGATCAACTGTCGCAATTGCGCTTTTTTAGCCGGGGTGGTAGCCGCAGCCAGTTTTGACTCTAAAGTTGAAATATACTCCTCTATTTTTTGAGCGGTCGCACCAAAAGCCTGCGAAACATTTAAAACAAAAACAAACATTAAAATTAATATAAAGAACTTTTTCATCTTTTTCCTCCTATAAGGGTTGTACTTGCCACGCGAGCGAATCGCTTGCCACCTCCTTGGCGTGACAGAGTAGATTATGGAGAAACAAGGTTAAGGAGTTATGAAGGAAAGGTTACAAGCGGGTAAAAAAACCAGGTATATTGTTCACCTCCCCGTAACATTCCCGTAACATTCCTGTAACATTAATATTAGATACTATTGGAAACAGGAACCGCGACGTTTAGTCGCAGGTTCCTAAGCATATTATTTAAGGGGGAAATCATGATAAAAAATATATTGGTTGTGGGGCTGGTTTTGGCAAGTGTTTTTTCGGCAGGCTGCGCCAGGGGGAATAAGGCCCTGCAGATCAAAGGGTCTGACACCATGGTCAACCTGGGCCAAGCCTGGGTCGAGGAATTCATGAAAATAAACCCTAATATCCCCATCGCGGTCACGGGCGGCGGCTCCGGCACAGGGATTGCCTCGGTTATCGCGGGATCAACTGATATTGCCCAAGCCTCCCGCAACATGGAAGCCAAAGAAATCGAGCTGGCCAGGAAAAAAGGGATTGAGCCCCTGGAAATCCACGTGGCCAACGACGGCATCTGCGTCGTTGTTAGTCCGGCCAACCCCATTAACAAGCTTACAATCCAGCAATTGTCTGACATTTACACCGGTAAAATAAAAAACTGGCAAGAGGTCGGAGGAAAAAACGAAAAAATCGTCGCCTTATCGCGCGAGCGCAACTCCGGCACCCATGTGTTTTTTGTTGAGCACGTGGTCAAGCTTGGGGACAAGAAAAATCCCAATGAATTCGCGCCAGAGGCATTAATGATGCCCTCATCCCAAGCCATCGTGGAAGAGATTTGTGCCAATCCCGCGGCCATTGGCTATATTGGCCTTGGCTACTTAAATGATAAACAAAAGGCCCTGGCCATTGCCACCTCTAGCAGCTCCCCTTATGTTAGCCCAAGCGTTAAAACAGTTACGGCCAACAAATACCCCATCTCCCGCTCGCTCTTGTTCTACACCAATGGCCAGCCGCAAGGTGAAACCAAATCTTTCGTTGATTTTGTCTTAAGCCCGGCAGGGCAGGAGATTGTCTTAAAAATGGACTTTGTTCCCATAAAGTAGGGCATGAAAAAAAACTTTGAGTTTGTAATCGAGAAAGCGATTGTCGGCTCGGGCCTGGCCTCTATTCTTTTTGTGGCCCTGATTTTTATTTTTTTGCTGAAAGAAGGGCTGTCGCTTTTTGCTTCGGCCAACCTTAGTGATTTTTTATTTGGCCAAGGATGGTACCCGATTTCCACCCCCCCGCGGTTTGGCATCCTCCCTTTAATCCTGGGCTCCCTCTGGGTCACCTTAGGCGCGATTGTGATCGCTGTCCCGCTTGGCCTGGCCGCCGCGATCTATGTGGCCGAGGTTGCCCCGCCCCGTTTGCGCGATATTTTAAAATCAGGCATTGAGCTCTTAGCCGCGATCCCCAGCATTGTCCTGGGTTTTATCGGCATTGTCACCCTGGCTCCGTTCTTAAAAAATGTTTTCAATCTTCCCAGCGGCTTAACCGCCCTGGCCGGCTCAATCATGCTCGCTTTTATGGCGATGCCAACCATTGTTTCAATTATTGAAGACGCGATTACCTCGGTCCCTAAAAGCTACAAAGAAGGCTCCCTTGCCCTGGGAGCCACCCACTGGCAAACTATTTACCGGGTCATTCTCCCCGCGGCTGCTTCTGGTATTTTAGCCGCGATCATGCTGGGTATTGGCCGGGTCATTGGCGAAACCATGGCAGTCTTAATGATTACAGGCAATGCCGCGGTTATGCCCACCAGCTTATTGCAACCGGTCAGGACATTAACCGCCACCATTGCCGCGGAGATGGGAGAGGCGGTGGCAGGGGGCGAGCATTATTACGCGCTTTTTGCCATTGGCATTATCCTGTTTATTATCAGTTTCATTATTAATTTGCTGGCTGACATCTTTATGCGCCGGGGCCGCAAAAGGAAGAAGAAATGAGAGAGACTAAACAAACTGAAAAGATCGCTTTTGCCCTTTTATTGCTGGCAACAATCCTGATTATCGCGCCGGTTGTTTTAATCATGATTCTGGTTTTAGTCAGGGGTTTGCCTGGGATGAGCCTTGAATTTATTTTTGGCCTGCCCAGGGATGGGATGCGTGGCGGTGGCATCTTTCCGGCCATTGTCGGAACGATTTACTTAACCCTTGGGACAGCAGCCTTTGCCATCCCTCTAGGAATTTTGGCCGCGATCTACTTAAATGAGTACGCGGCCAGAAACTGGCTGACCCGCGGGATTGAGCTGGCTATTATTAATCTGGCCGGGGTCCCCTCCATTGTTTACGGCCTTTTTGGTCTAAGCCTTTTTGTCGCTTTTCTCGGCTTTGGCGCTTCGCTTTTGGCCGGGTCACTCACTTTAGCGATTATGACGTTGCCGGTGATTATTACCGCGACCCGCGAGGCCCTAAGCTCTGTCCCCCGCTCTTTTAGGGAGGTCAGTTATTCTTTGGGGGCTTCTCGCTGGCAAACCGTCAGGTTTGTGGTTTTGCCCAACGCTATTCCCGGGATTTTAACCGGCGCTATCCTGGGGCTATCGCGCGCTGCCGGGGAGACAGCGCCTATTCTTTTCACGGTGGCAGCTTTTTATCTCCCCAATCTGCCGCAATCAGTCTATGACCAGGCCATGGTTCTCCCCTATCATATATATGTCCTTTCAACGCAAGTCCCCAATGTCAGCGTTCGTGTCCAATACGGTACGGTCCTGGTTTTAATCGTCATGGTCTTTATTATGAACCTGTTAGCCTCATGGCTTAGGGCCAGGTTTAGGAAGCGCAAAGTATGGTAATGAAAGAAAATCTAAATTCTAAATCCGAAATCCTAAACAAACCCAAAATCCAAATTTCACAATTAGACATTTGGTACGACGAGTGTCAGGCCATTAAAAACTTGTCATTGGATATTGTTAGCCATGAGATATTAGGCATTATTGGCCCGTCTAATTCCGGCAAGACCTCTTTTATTAAAACTCTGAATCGTTTGAATGAATTAAATCCGCATGCCCGTATCCAGGGCCAAATAGAGCTGGATGGCCAAGACATTTTTTCTCTTAATGTCCAATTGCTTAGAAAAAGGGTAGGCGTTGTTTTTGCTTTGCCCCTACCGCTCCCCCTTTCCATTTATGATAATGTTGCCTATGGCCCGCGCCTGCATGGCCTTAAAAACAAGGCCCGGCTGGACAAGGTTGTTGAAGAATCGCTCAAAGCAGCCGCCATTTGGGATGAAGTGAAAGACCGCCTGAAAACCAATGCTTTTAAGCTCTCGGGCGGCCAGCAGCAACGACTCTGCATTGCCAGGACACTCGCGGTTGAGCCAGAAGTTATTCTTTATGATGAGCCTTGCTCTGGCTTGGACCCGATTTCAACGGCCAAAGTTGAAGAAGCTATGAGGACATTAAAACAAAACTATACCCAGATTTTAGTGACCAATAATGTTAAACAAGCGGCTCGGGTCGCCGACCGGACAGCCTTTTTCCTAATGGGTGAATTAATTGAAATTGATAAAACCGAAAAGCTTTTTACCTCCCCGACTGATAAACGGACCGAAGACTACATTACCGGGAGATTTGGTTAATGGGACATATTATTGAAACAAACAAACTTAACCTTTACTACGGCTCCTTCCACGCCTTGATAGATGTTGATTTAAAAATCTCACAAAATCTGATTACCGCCTTGATTGGCCCTTCTGGCTGCGGCAAATCCACCCTGCTCAGGGTCTTTAACCGGATGAATGACTTAATTGACGGGGTTAAAACAAGCGGCAGCGTTAAGTTTGAAGGCCGGGAAGCGCTGAATAATTCAATTGATTTAATAACCTTGCGCAAAAAAGTAGGGATGGTTTTTCAACGGCCCAATCCTTTTCCCCTTTCAATCTATGATAATGTTACTTACGGCCCCCGCATCCATGGGGAAAAGCGCCGTACAGTTTTGGACGAGACTGTTGCCAAAAGCCTGGCTTCCGTGCTTTTATTTGACGAGCTTAAAGACCAGTTAAACAAAAACGCCCTGGAGTTGTCGCTAGAGCAGCAGCAAAGACTCTGCATTGCTCGCCTGCTGGCGGTTTTGCCCGATGTCCTGCTAATGGATGAACCATGCTCCGCGCTGGATCCGCTCTCAACCATGAGGATTGAAGAGTTGATGGCCGAGCTGAAAAAGCAGTATACTATTATTATAGTAACTCATAATATGCAGCAGGCGGCCAGGGTATCGGACGAATGCGGGTTTATGCTTTTGGGTGAGCTGGTTGAGTTTGGCAACACAAAACAGATTTTTACCTCGCCGCGCGATAAGCGGACCGATGATTATATAACAGGGAGGTTTGGATAAAATGGGAGAGCAAAGAGTTTTTGATCGGGAGATGGCCGAGCTAAAAGATTTGATCTTAAAAATGGGGCTGCTAGTACAAGGGTTGATCCACAAGTCAATTGAAGCGCTAAAAACCACTAATCGCGATTTGGCAGAAGAGGTCATCCAGGAGGATGAAAAAGTTGATCAACTGGAGCTGGAAATCAATGAAATGTGCATCCAGCTGGTGGCCCTGCGCCAGCCGGAAGCCTCTGATTTAAGATTTCTCATGACCGGCATGCGCATTGCCAATGACCTGGAAAGGATCGGCGACTTGGCCGAAGATATTGCAGAAAGAGCCATTGAGCTAATGGGACAGCCGCTGCTTAAGCCTTTGATAGATATCCCAAAAATGTCTAAGCTGGCTCAAGACTGCGTTGGCCTGGTCTTAGATTCGTTCGTCAATCGCGACATCAATAAGGCAAAATCAATCTGGAACAAAGAAAAGGAGTCAGACGCCCTGCGTGACTTGATCCATGATGAACTGGTCGAAATTATGAGTAAAGATTCCGGCACAGTGACCCGGGCCATCCCTCTGCTTTTAATCTCCAGACACCTGGAGCGGATTTGCGACCACACCACCAATATTGGCGAGGAAGTTATCTATATGGTCGAGGGAAAAGTCGTCAAGCACAGTGGCGGGGCCTAAAACAACAACCTTCCCCGGCTTATACAAGTCAAACCTCACCGACAGCCATTGCTTGATGGCCAGCTCAATCGGGTCGCGCAAATCCTCAATAGAAATGTCAGAAATCGCGTCTAAAGAAAACCGGATATTTCTAAAATAGTGGTCATACGGCGGGACTCCCTTGTAAGTATAAATTAAATCCTTAACGTCTTCACTCTGCCGATATTTCTCATAATACTTAGCCGTGCCGATCAACTTTGAGGTTTCATAAATGTTATTATAAATCGAGGCAAAGACAGTGTTACAGCTGTTATACCCCGTCAAATTCCTCGTCTCCCTTGGATAACGCTTGCCATAAGTGCTTTCAGCTCCGGCAATGGCCACATAAAGCCGGTAATCAATCTTAAAGGTGTCTGCGCAAGCCACAATTTCAAACTCATGCCCTTGCAGCGGGCTCCAGGGATAATTGGCCAAAAAGCGCTTGAGCTTGTACGGCCGCAGGTCAATCCCATACGCCGCACTCAAAGATAAAACAATTAAGATTATAGTAAAAATAAATAACTTTTTTATCATTGGGTGGACAGCGCCTCACAAAGGGAGAAATTATGCCCCGACGGAGTTTGTGCGCCAATAATAAGGCTTAAGAAATAGTCAGCCGGATACAATAAAGATCTTTGCTCGGTTGGTTCATAAGCTAAAACAAATTTGCTTTCCTCGGGATGGGTATGAAGAAAAATTAAATAGTCATACCATCTTGTTGCGGCTTTCTGCATAACTAAAAATCTCCTTGGTTGGGACAAATTGCCTACCAACTCAAGTGGATTTTGCCCGTTGTCCAATCGGCGAAGTTGTTGTTGTCCTTCTAAAAACTTAATTGCAGCTTCATAACTATTAATTTGGCCGCCAAGGGAGTCGCTTGTCTCAATTGGGCTAAAACTTGCGCCATTCACGGTTACAACTTGTATCGCCAACACAAGGGAGGTGACTGTTGGCCCTAATTTTTGAGTGTCTTGGCTCTGCGCTAGCCTTTGAGCCGCTTCCTTAAGGGCTGCCGCCTTAACTCCAGATCCCTGCTGCGCCTTAACAAGCATCTCTGCCCGTATTTTTGGCAATGTCTTTTCCCAATCTCTTGTCTGCTCTGTTCTAGCCCTGGCGTAGGCTCCCCACCCAACTCTTGAATAATTCCCTAAAGTTAAAGCTTCTTCCATATAAAAGATATCGTCGGCTTAGCCAATAAATTTCACTTTTTTGTTGGCATGACTGTCTATGTTATAATCAATCCCATGAACAAGAAACTCTTCATCCTCGCCTCTGCCTCACCCAGAAGGAAAGAACTCCTTAAAAAAATCATCAAAAATTTTAAGGTTGCTGTCAGTTCAGTTGATGAGACCAAAATCAAAGCAAAAACCCCAGAAGGGTTCGCCATCAAAGCCGCACTGACTAAGGCAAAGGATGTCGCCAGAAAACACAAGCATTCCCTGGTTATCGGCGCCGACACCATTGTGGTTTTAGGCAAAAAAATCCTGGGCAAGCCCAAAAACAAGCAGGCAGCCTTTAAAATGCTCAAATCCCTTTGCGGCAAAACCCAAAAAGTGATTACCGGCATAGCGATTGTTGATTCAGACACCCTTGCCAAGATAACTGATTACGAAGTTACTAAGGTTTCCATGAAAAAAGCCTCTGATAAAGATATTCGCAATTATATCGACACCCACAAGCCCCTTGATAAAGCCGGCTCCTATGGAATTCAAGAAATGGACGAAGTGTTTATCGACAAAATTGTAGGAGACTACGATAATGTGGTGGGGTTGCCTGTAAAGCTGCTTAAAAAACTATTGGGGAAGAAAAGCAGATAGCCGAACAGCAGAATATCTTCCCCTGCCTCTATAGATAAGGTAAAATACCTTTATGAGCTCAATCCATCTCCTCCCCGAAGACCTCATCAACAAAATCGCCGCCGGCGAAGTGGTTGAGCGCCCTGCTTCTGTGGTTAAGGAGCTCGTAGAAAACTCAATTGATGCTAACGCTTCCCAAATTACTGTCGAAATCCAAGGGAGCGGCCAAAAGCTAATCCGGATTTCAGACAATGGCAAAGGGATGACGCTGGAAGAATGCGAACTCTCACTGCAAAGGCATTCCACCTCAAAAATCAGCGAGCTGGACGACCTATTTAACATCACAACCTTAGGCTTTCGCGGCGAAGCCCTCCCCTCCATTGCCAGTGTTTCTCACCTAAAGATTGAGCCTAACCCTTCAGGCTCCGGCATTACCGTGATTATAAAAGACCTCTTCTACAACACCCCTGCCCGCAAAAAATTTATGAAGTCCCCTGCCACAGAGCTTGGGCATATCACCAATATTATTAACAAATACACCCTGGCTTATCCTGAAATATCTTTTAAACTGATTATCGACGGCAAACCAATGTTAAGCTCGTCAGGATCAGGCAAATTAAAAGACGCGGTGATTGCGGTTTACGGCACAGAACTAGCTAAAATCCTCATTGAAAATGACTTCCAGTTTCAACAAGGGAAGGTCTACGGACTAATTTCCCCACCAACAATCTCCCGCCTTGATAAAAATTATCAAACTTTTTTTGTAAACAAACGCTTTGTTCAAAATTTCTTACTTAACCGCGCTTTGGAAGATGCCTACCGCACCCTAATCCCCAACACCCGGCACCCAATAGCAATCCTCTTTATTGATATCGATCCCAAACAAGTCGACGTCAATGTCCACCCGAGTAAACGCGAGGTCAAATTTGTTAAAACCAATGAGATCATGCAAGCTATTAGAGACTGCGTCGCCAAATCCCTTCACCAAACACCCAGCCATCCAGCCACCCAGTCATCTAGCTACCCAGCTACCGAGCCCTCCTGGCAACCCGAGATGGCGCTAGATTTTTTTCCTGAAACTTCAGTTGAAATCGAGCTGGAGGTCACGGCTGTTCAACCGCTAATTCCACTTTATCAACTCAAGAATACATATATTATTGCTACCGACGGAGAATCGCTCGTCTTAATTGACCAGCACGCGGCGCATGAGAGGATCATCTATGATGAACTGCAAATCTCTGACGTCTCCGCCAAAGGCGGAAAACTGCAAACCCTTTTAATTCCAGAAACAATAGAAGTTAACTCGAAAGAGAAGCTAATCTTGGACGAAAATCTTGAATATTTGAAAAATATTGGGTTTGACCTGGAAGAGTTTGGGAGCAATTCTTATATTTTGCGATCTGTCCCGGCGCAAGCTACGAAAATCACAGCCAAGGAGCTGCTCCAGGATATAATTTGCGAGCTGGAAGAATTAGGCAGGACTGCGCAGCTGGAAATTCGGCAAGAAAACATTCGCAAGACTATTGCCTGCAAAGCCGCAATTAAAGCAGGTGATAATATGTCTGCGCAAGAGATGAATCATTTAATCCGCGACCTTTATCAAACGGAGAACCCCAGCACCTGCCCCCATGGGCGGCCAACAATGATCAAAATCAGTGAAAACGAGCTAATCAAACGTTTTGGTCGATAGGTGTCGAGATTTCGACGTTTTTACCCTTTTTCCCTTGGCAATAAACTTGCTGTTTGTTTGACAGTAATAGTTATTCTCTGATATCATAGATTTTTACCGTCATGACAAAAAATAGTAAGAAAATAAAGAAGCATAATCTGGTAATCGTAGAGTCACCGGCCAAAGCCAAGACTCTTAAGAAGTTCCTCGGGAGCGCTTATGATATCACCGCCTGCATGGGGCACATCCGTGACCTCCCCCCGAAATCCCTCGGCGTTAAGATTGAGAAAGATTTTGAGCCCAACTATAAAATTATCAAGGGGAAAGAAAAGATTGTCAAAGAGATTCAGGCCCAAGCTAAAGCCGCAGAGACGATCTTCCTTGCCCCAGACCCTGACCGCGAAGGGGAAGCCATTGCCTGGCACCTAAAGACCCTCTTGGGAAATCGCGAAAAGGTTAAGCGCATTGAATTCCACGAAATTACCAAGTCTGCAGTGCAAAAGGCAGTTGCCAATCCTCGCGAGATCGATATGGACCGGGTTGACGCCCAACAGGCACGCCGGATCCTTGACCGCTTGGTCGGCTACAAAATCAGCCCCTTGCTTTGGAAAAAAATCCGCAAAGGCTTGTCTGCCGGCCGGGTCCAGTCAGTAGCAGTACGGCTTATCTGCGAACGCGAAGAGCAGATCAAGCTTTTTAAGAGCGAGGAATATTGGTTCATCCTGGCAAAATTAGCAGGCAGCGAAGGCCTGGAGTTTTCCGCTAAATTAATTGCCAAAGGTGATAAAAGCCTTGGGATAAGGCCCAAAGAAAAAGGGGAGACTATCAAGACAAAGACTGAGGCAGAAAAAATTGCTGAAGAGCTCAAAGGAGCCGAATTTGTCATCTCCCAGATAACCAGGAAAGAACAAAAACGCCACCCTGCCCCTCCTTTTATCACCAGCACCCTGCAGCAAGAGGCCTCAACCAAGCTCGGTTATTCAGCAAAAAAGACCATGATGCTCGCCCAGAAACTTTACGAAGGGGTTAATGTTAAGGGGGAAGGACACACTGGTTTAATTACTTACATGCGTACAGATTCAGTCCGCATTGCCGAAGAAGCAGAAGAAGCGGTGCGCAAATTTATCAGTGAGACTTACGGGAAAGACCACCTGCCTGACGAGCCCGTCCGTTACAAAAAGAAAAAACAGGCCCAGGACGCCCACGAAGCAATCAGGCCAACCGCTGCCAGCCGCCAGCCAGACCTGGTTGCCGCCAGCCTAAAGCCGGATGAGCTAAAATTGTACGAGCTGATCTGGAAGCGCTTTGTCGCCTGCCAGATGAACCCGGCTATTTACGACCAGACCAGCGTTGACATTAAAGCAGGGGACTATACCTTCAGGGCAAACGGCTCGGTCTTAAAATATGACGGTTTTATGCGGGTCTATCTGGAGAGCGAGGATGAGGAAGAGGAAAAAGGTCTGCCAGAAGGAACCCTGCCGCAGCTTAATGACAATGAAAAATTATCCTTAAAAGAACTTTTGCCAGAGCAGCATTTTACCCAGCCCCCTGCCCGCTTTAACGAAGCTTCCTTGGTTAAAGAGCTGGAAAAGAGGGGGATTGGCCGGCCATCCACCTACGCGCCGATCATGTCTACCATCCAAACCCGCGGCTATGTTGAGAAAGAAGGACGCGCCCTAAAACCAACCGAGATCGGCACCATTACCAACGAGGTCCTGGTCAAACATTTTCCCAAAATTCTTGATTTTGAGTTTACCGCCAAAATGGAAGACGACCTTGACGATGTTGTGGCCGGCAAGATGAAATGGATTGAAGCCCTGCATGAGTTTTACGAACCTTTTTCCAAGGCCCTAGAGCTCGCTTCGAAAAAAATGGAGACGATTAAGAAAGAAGTTCAGCTAGAGGAGCTCTGCCCGCAGTGCGGCAAAAATTTAGTCATTAGACAGGGGCGTTTTGGTGAATTCATTGCCTGTTCGGCTTTTCCTGTTTGTAAATTTACCAAACCCTCTAAAGAAGACGAGGCCCAGGCGGCAGGAGAAGTCTGCAGCAAATGCAACAGCCCAATGGTCATGAAGCACAGCCGTTTTGGCAGCTTTCTCGCCTGCTCTGCCTACCCCAAATGCAAAAACACCAAATCAATTTTAAGAAAAATTGACGTTAAATGCCCCAAGTGCCAGGGAGAGATAGTTGAAAGACGGACCAGACGTGGTAAAATTTTCTATGGGTGCATAAACTACCCAAAATGCGATTATGCCACCTGGCAGCGCCCATTGCCGCCAAAGACAGAAGAAAAGCGAGAGGATAAAGGAGAAACAAGTGCTTAAGGATTTCTTGACTAAAAACATTTGGCTTAAGACCCTGGCTTTAATTTTAGCGATGATCCTGTGGGTCATTGCCAGGTTTTGGGCTGTTAAGGTTTAACATGCGCACGATCAAAGACGCGGAGACAATGTATTCATATTCTCGCGCCATGAAAAATCGCGGCAAGAGAATTGGTTTTGTGCCAACCATGGGATCTTTGCACGAAGGGCACCTCTCTTTAATTGAAGAAGCCAAGAAAAAAAGCGACATTGTCGTGGTCAGCATTTTTGTCAACCCCACCCAGTTTGGCCCTGGTGAAGACTTTAAGGGCTACCCTCGCAATCACAAAAAAGACACGGCCTTCTTAAATAACCTGGAAGTTGACGCCCTGTTTTTGCCTGGCGAAAAAGAGATGTACGGCGAGGGCTTTTTAACCTCGGTTGAGGTAGAGAATCTTTCCAAAAAACTCTGCGGTAAAACCCGGCCAGACCATTTTAAAGGGGTAACAACTGTGGTGGCAAAACTTTTCAATATTGTTGACCCTGACCTGGCGGTCTTTGGAGAAAAAGACTGGCAGCAGCTTTTAATCATCAAGCAGATGGTCAAAGATTTAAATTTTCCGGTCAAAATAATCGGTTTGCCAACAGTGCGCGCCTATGACAGCGTCGCCATGAGCTCAAGAAACGAATATCTAACTGGCCAGGAGAGAGAGCGCGCCACCTCACTCCACAAGATTTTGCTTGAGGCCAAGGCGCTAATTGATGGGGGAGAGAAAAATCCCCACAAAATCCTGGTGCGTTTACGCTCCATGATTGGCTCGGTCTCCTTGATTCGCCTGGAATACCTGGTCCTGGCTGATCCCAAGACCCTCGACGAGATCAAAGCGGTTAAGGGGGATATTTTAGTTGCGGTGGCAGCCAAAGTCGGCCAGACTCGATTGATCGATAATTTGTTAGTCAAAGCTTAAAAAATTTTGGGAGGGGACGAGGATGCGGCAGGGGTTTTCGTTAATTGAATTAATTGTTGTCATAAGCATTATCGCTATTATTCTTCTTGCAACGCTTCCCAACTACAAAAGGGTTAGCCGAGCTCCGACAACTAATTTTCTTGCCTTAAACGCTGCCAGCGCGCTTAGAAAAGCCCAAGCCCAGGCCTTTTCGCAAAACACTGTCCAGTCAGCCGAGGGGATGTCATTTGCCCCTTCAGGCAATCCAATTCCCGGAAAATACGGGACAATTATTGTCGACAAAATCAAAAAAGTTATTGTTTCCAATTGCGGGAGGGTGAGAATTGAATAGGAAAGGCTTTACCCTGGTTGAGCTCCTGGTTGCCTGCAGCCTGTTTCTGATTATCTGCAGTGTTTTTTACTTAAATATCAAAAGCAGCAAGGCCCTTCTTAAAAAAGCCCAAAAAATTAACCAGGCAAGAATGATTCTGCAAAGCTCAATTGAAGCCGCTCGCCTAGAGCCCACCGACCTAGAGCTAGTCCAAACCAAAATCAGTAGCGACGTTTATATATTAAGGAGTAAATACCAATGAAGGAAACCGCGACGTTTAGTCGCAGGTTTCCGAGAAAAGGCTTCTCCTTAATTGAGCTCCTCATCACCCTAGCCCTCTCACTTCTGCTTCTGGGCACCTTCTCAACTGTTTTTCTCAAACAAGTCCGCTTCTGCCAAAATATTGCCAGCCAATGCTCAAACGAACAAATCAAAAATTTTGTCATTGAAAAAATCAAACAAGATATCCGCGCAGCCAGCGAGATCCTGCCAAGCTCCACCAACAAAGAATTGCTGTTGTTAGTTGATGGCCGGCAAGTTGGCTATACCTTGGCCAGCAGCAAAGTGCGACGCAGGGAAAACACCTACACCCAATATTTAACTGATGTCCAGGAAGTTAAAAACTTATCTTTTGATTATCCAAAAGAAAAATTGGTCAAGATAATGCTCGAAGATTATTCTTGTTTGACCTCTCTAGGAGAAGAATAATGCGCAAAGGATCAGCCCTAATAATCGTTATCGCTATCATCTCCAGCCTCACGGTTATCAGTGCGCTCATAACCAGAATAGTTTATAATAATTATGCCAGCGCTGTTTTACTTTACGACCGAGAGATCGCTTTTTCTCTGGCAGAATCAGGGATAGTGCTGGGCAAGGTACGGCTGGCCAGCAATCCTAGCTGGATTAGCGCCGGAGAGACTCAAACTTTAGGTTGCGGCACAATAACTATCAGCCGGGAGTTTGGAGCCAGCAAGCTGGTTTCAGTCGGACAAAAAGGGAAGGCCCAAGTAGTCTTAAAAAGGAGTATATAATGATTAACTATGTATTGTTTGCCTCGTCCCTTATTTTGGCAGTTACCGGCCAGCTCTTGATGAAAAAAGGGATGAATGCCTTTGGCTCGTTTCCCATCAGCCAGATGGTGCAGAAAATTATCCCGATGTTCATGAATCCTTATGTTTTTGTCGGCTTTGCCTGCTTTGGCCTCTCGTCAATTTTTTGGCTGGCAGTCCTCTCCCGCTTTGAAATCAGCCTCGTCTATCCCATGGTTAGCCTGGCTTACGTAGTAGTCGCCATCGCCTCTCTGCTATTGTTCAAAGAGAATGTTACAATGATCCGCTGGGTGGGGATTGGAGTTATTATTTTTGGGGTGATCCTGATTTCGAGGAGCTAGTCTTTCTTAAAATACTTGGTAAAGTCTTCGGGCTTCATGTTCTGGATAAAATCTTTGAATTTGCGGGTTTCAGCAGCGTCTTTTTCCGCGTTAACTAGTTTTGCCTGCATCATAACAACTTCGCTCACCATAATTGGGGCGCTGGCCCGCACAGCCAGGGCAATGGCATCCGACGGCCGCGCGTCAATTTTAATTATTTTACCCTCTTTTTCAATCTCAATAATCGCGTAAAAGGTCCCTTCTTTGACATCGTTGATAATGATCCGCTTGGTCTTGCCTCCCAGCTCTTCGATAAAGCCTTTAAGCAGGTCGTGAGTCATGGGACGCGGGGGTTTGACATGTTGAAGCTCCATGGCAATGGAAGCAGCCTCAAAAATACCAATCCAGATAGGGAGGAAGTTAAGCTCTTCCTGGTCGCGCAAAAGGACTAGCGGGGACATATTGCGTGGGTCAAAACCTAAGCCGCCTATTTGCAGCTCAATCATTTAAGCCTTTAGCCCCTCAACTAATTTTGCAAAATCAGCCGGGTGGTTGACGGCCAGGTCTGCCAAAGAGCGGCGATCCAGCTCAATCTTCTTAGCCTTAAGCATGGCAATAAACCGGCTGTAAGTTAAGCCAAACAAGCGAACTGCGGCATTTAAGCGGACAATCCAAAGCCGGCGGTAATCAATCTTCTTCTGCCTGCGGCCGCGGGTGGCGTGGACCCCTGCCTTAATTAACGCCTGGTGGCGCCGACGCATCTGGGTGCGGGCTGCCCCACGAAAACCTTTGGCCTTTTTTCTCATCTTGGCTCGCCTGCGGCGGGCCACAACCCCTCTTTTTACTCTTACCATTTAACTTCTAGCCTCCTGGCAGCATTTCGTGGATCCTGGCTAAATCAGTCTTAGCCACTTGAGATCCTTGGCGCTTATGGCGCTTGGCCTTTTTAGATTTACATTCAAGCAAATGCCGTGCCTGGGCGCACCGGCGCATAACTTTTCCAGTTTTGGTTATCCGAAATCTTTTGGCTGCTGCTTTTCTTGTTTTTTGCTTTGGCATTGTTACTCCTACTTTGTTACCGGCGACAAGATCACGATCAACGTCTTCCCAAACTTCTTTGGCTCTGCCTCTGGCCGGCCAACCTCTATTAATTTCTCAATCATCCTGTCCATTACTCGGCGTCCAATATCAACGTGGGCGTTTTCACGGCCTCGAAAAAACATTGAAACCTTAACCTTATGTTTTTTCTCCAAAAATTCGCGGGCCCTTCGCTCGCGCACATCAAAATCATGCTGGGCAATTTTAGGAGAAAGCTTAACTTCTTTAAGCGACCCCCCCTTTTGCGACTTGCGGGACTCTTTCTCTTTCTTTTGCTGCTCGTACTTTAGCTTGCCAATATCAGCAATCCGACAAACCGGCGGGGTTGCTGTAGGAGAGACTAAAACAAGGTCAAGCCCTTTCTCTCTGGCTCGGCTGATGGCAACAGGAACCGGCAGTACGCCTAATTGGGCCCCATCTTCATCAATCACCCGAACTTCGGATCCCCTGATCCGCTCGTTTAAAATGAAATTTCTAATGCGTTACTTTCTCCACAAGACTATATTATACAACAGAGAGCTCTTTTTGGCAACTGGCGCGGAAGTCCTGGAGGCTCACTGTCCCTAAATCACCTTTTTCTCTGGAGCGGACAGCAACTTTTTTCGCGGCGACCTCTTTTTCACCGACAATCAACATATATGGGACCTGCTGCAGCTGGGCCTGCCTGATTTTGTAGCCGAGCTTTTCAGGCGAAAGATCTATCTCCACCCGCAGGCCGGCCTCTGCCAACTCATTTTTAACTGCTTGGGCATAAACAAAAAACTTTTCAGAGACCGGGAGGAGCTTGGCTTGGACCGGAGAGAGCCAAAGCGGGAATTTGCCGCCAAAATGCTCGATTAAAATCCCCATAAACCGCTCAATTGAGCCGTAAATCGCCCGGTGGATCATGACCGGCTGATGCTCGGCTCCATCAGGCCCGGTATAAGTCAAGCCAAAGCGCTCAGGCATGGAAAAATCAAGCTGGATCGTGCCGCACTGCCACTTTCTATTTAAAGAATCTTTAATATGAAAGTCAATTTTGGGCCCGTAAAAAGCTCCGTCACCTTCATTGATCTTAAAATTGATCTTGGCCTTTTTTAAAGCTGCAGCTAACGCGTTTTCAGCCTTGCGCCAAATCTCTTTTGAGCCCATCGCTTTATCCGGCTCGGTAGAGAGCTCAACCTCAAAATCTTTAAACCCAAAAGCCTTGTAAGTAAAAAAGACCTGATCAATTACTTTAACAATTTCATCTTCAATCTGTTCCTCGGTGCAAAAAATATGGGCATCGTCCTGGACAAAGGTCCTCACTCGAAATAAGCCGTGGGTTACCCCGCTCTTTTCGTGACGATGGACTCTGCCAAACTCGCCAACCCGTAGGGGGAGATCACGATAAGAATATTTCTTCTCTTTAAAGATTAACAGCCCGCCCGGACAATTCATTGGTTTAACCGCAAAATCGCGCTCGTCAACTTTGGTAAAATACATATTATCTTTGTAGTTATCATAGTGGCCGGAGAGATGCCAAAGGTCCTCAGAAAGAATTAGAGGGGTCATTACCTCTTGGTAGCAACGCTTAGTGTTCTGCTCCCTGGCAAAGTCGATCAATTTATTGAAGACAATCACCCCTTTAGGGTGGAAAAAAGCATTGGCCGGAGCCTCTTGGTGAAAACTAAAGAGATCAAGCTCGCGGCCAAGCTTGCGATGGTCGCGCTTTTCCGCCTCTTCCTTAAGCTGAAGGTATTTTTCCAGTTCTTCTTTGGTCTCAAAGGCAGTCCCGTAGATGCGGGTGAGCATTTTGTTCTTTTCTGACCCCTTCCAGTAGGCACCGGCCACTGAAAGGAGCTTAAAGGCTTTTAATTCTTTGGTGTAACGGATATGCGGACCGCGGCACATATCAGTAAAATCTTCATTTTTGTAGAATGATACAATATTGTCTGGAAGGTCATTGACTAATTCTATTTTATAGGGCTCTTCAAGTTCGCGGAGCCTGGCAATCGCTTGTTCCTTGGGCATCTCCTCGCGCTCAAACTTTTGGTTAGCCTTAATAATCTCTTTCATCTTGGCTTCGATTTTAGGGAGGTCTTCTGGTGAAATGGGGGTTGCTAGATCAAAATCGTAGTAAAAGCCCTCTTCAATCGCCGGGCCAATCCCAAGTTTGGTGCCGGGATAGAGCGCCTTTACCGCTTGCGCCAGGATATGTGATGCCGAATGCCGCAATGTCTCTAAATCGTGCTTCATAAGAAAAGTATAGCATAGGGGCAGTTTTTGGGGAACAACGCTCTGTGATATAATAATGATCACAATGCTTAAACAAACCCCACTCTTGGAAAAACATCGCCAGCTTGGCGCCAAGATCGTCCCTTTTGCCGGCTGGGAGATGCCGGTCTCCTACAAGGGAATTATTGAAGAACACAAAGCTGTCAGAAACAATGTCGGGATCTTTGATATTGGCCATATGGGGCTGATCAAAATAGAAGGGGACGAAGCCCTTGCTTTAATCCAACGGGTCGCCACCAACGACGCGTCAAAACTGGAACCAAACCAGTGCCAATACTCGGTTTTATGCAATGAATCCGGCGGGACAATTGACGATATCTTGGTCTATCGCCTCCCTATGTCGTATCTAATAGTAGCTAATGCCTCAAACATGGAGAAGGTCTTGGCCTGGCTAAAAGCCCAAGCAAAGAATTTTTCAAAAGCAACTGTTGAGCCTTATGAAAATTATTGTATGCTCTCTGTCCAAGGGCCGAGAGCCAAGATCGTTGCCGGAAAAGTGTTAAATCTTAATCTGACAACACTAAAACGCAATCATCTGCTCTGGTGGCGCGATATTTTAATATCCCGAACCGGCTATACCGGCGAAGATGGAGTGGAATTGATTGTCGCAAAGTCAGAAGCCCCTAAAATCTGGCAAATGTTTATTGACGAAGGGGTCCAGCCGTGCGGCTTAGGGGCGCGCGACACTTTGCGGCTCGAAGCAGGGCTCCCCCTCTACGGCCATGAATATAATGAAGAGACCTCTCCTCTTGAGGTCGGCTACGAATGGGCGGTTAAGTTTGATAAAGGCGATTTTATTGGCAGAGAAGCCCTTTTAAAAGAGAAAGAAAGCGGCCTTAAGAAGCAATTAGTCGGCTTAGAACTGGACTCTCGCGCCATTGCCCGTGAAGGGAGCCTAATTTTCTCTGATTTAAACCCGCTAGGCAAGGTTACCAGCGGCACTTTTTCGCCGACACTAAACAGACCGATCGCCCTGGCGTTCATAGATCATAAAAACGATTCAATGGTTAATATCGAGATCCGCGGCCAAAAAGTAGCGGCTCGGGTTGTTGCGAAAACATTTTACAAGCGATAGAATAGCTGCGGAGGTGGCAAATGCCTTTTAGTAACATGGACCATAAAAAAGTTTATTATTACGTTATCTGCGTCATGGCCTTTTTTGTCTTGATGTGGGGAGCGGTTGACCTGGCAAGTTCTTCAATCAGCTGGCTTAACCTACGCTCTGCCAAACAAGCGGTGATGTCTATGCCGCAAGAGGAAGGGATGGCCCCAGAAGCCACGGACCAGTTGCTCGATGGCTATTACCAGAAAAAAATAATAGTTGACCGGTTTTGGGACAGCTTTGTTCGCGTCCTGATTGCCGGTGGAATTTTTACTTACTGCCGAATGACAGTAGAAAAACTGGAGGAGAAATCATGAGCGAAATATTAATTCCTGATAATTTAAAATATACCAAGGAACATGAGTGGGTTAAGGTTGAGGCAGGGGTCGCAACCATTGGGATCACCGCTTTTGCCCAAGACCAGCTTGGCGATGTTGTCTACGTGGAACTCCCAACAGTTGGGAAAGAGCTGACCGCTGGCACTGAGTTTGGGGTGGTTGAATCTGTGAAATCAGTCTCCTCACTCTACGCCCCGGTCTCCGGCAAGGTGGTTGAGGTAAACAGTGAGCTGACAAACAATACAAAAGCTGTTAATCAAGATCCATATGGTCAGGCGTGGATGGTTAAGGTAGCCATGTCCAACCCGGCAGAAATAGACAGCCTCCTTTCAATGACACAATACGAGGAAAGCCTGGCTGGCAGCTAACGTGTCGTACGTACCCAACACGGCAGCTGACAAAAAAGAGCTCCTGAAAACTATCGGCAAACAGTCGCTTGATGAGCTCTTCAAAGATATCCCGGAAAAAGCCCGCCTTAAAGAGGATTTAAAACTTCCAAAACCTTTGAGTGAACCAGAATTACTTGAAGAACTAAAATCATTATCAAATAAAAACTCCACTCCTCTTTCCTCTTCCTCCTCCTCTTCCTTTCTCGGGGCCGGCAGTTATAATCATTTCATCCCCAGCGTCGTGAAACATATAATTTCTCGTTCAGAATTTTATACAGCCTACACCCCTTATCAAGCCGAGATCAGCCAGGGGATTCTCCAGGCAATTTACGAATACCAGACCATGATTTGCGAGCTGACCGGCATGGAGGCAGCCAATGCCTCAATGTATGATGGCGCAACCGCCATGGCCGAAGCCGCCCTCCTCGCCTGCCGCGCAACTGGGCGAAAAGAAATTCTAGTTTCGCAAACTGTCCATCCCAACTATCGTGCTGTTCTAAAAACCTACGCCGCCGGAGCAGACCTAACAGTAAAAGAACTTCTTTATAATAAAGATTCCGGCCTAGTCCCTAGCACCCAGCCCCTAGCCCCCAGCACTGCGTGCGTCATCATCCAACAACCAAACTTCTTCGGCAACATAGAAGAAGTTAAAGGCTTAGCCGACACAATCCACAAAAACGGTTCTTTATTTATAGTGAGCGCCGACCCAATTTCGCTGGGAATTTTAAAAGCTCCCGGCGATTACGGAGCAGACATCGTGGTTGGCGAAGGGCAATCCCTTGGTAACCCGCAAAATTTTGGCGGGCCGGGCCTCGGAATCTTTGCAGTTAAGAAAGCTTATCTTCGCCAAATGCCAGGGAGGATTGTGGGGCAGACGGTAGATAGCGACGGAAAACGCGGTTTTGTTTTGACCTTGTCAACGAGAGAGCAACATATCCGCCGCGAAAAAGCGACCTCTAACATTTGCAGTAACGAGGCCCTCTGCGCCTTGGCTGCTTGTGTTTATTTGGCGGTCATGGGAAAGCAAGGCTTGCGAAAAGTTGCCGAGCTCTGTTTGCAAAAAGCGAATTATCTAAAAAAGAAATTGGGCGACAAGGTTGTTTTTAATACGCCGAGCTTTAAAGAGTTTATTGTCAGAACCAACAAGCCGATTGGGCTTGATCTAGCACCGTTTTATCCGGAGTTAAAGGGCTGCAGGTTGATTTGTGTGACGGAGCTGGTTGAGAAAGAAGAGATGGATAAGTTGACTTCTCAACTAGGGAGCTAAAAATTCTTCCCAAGCCCGGCGACCATCTTGTGAAAAAGTAAACAGATCGCGGACGTATTCTTCCTTTGGTAAGAAAGCAACAATTTGGCGGTCTATGCCAGGAGACTGCTGGACAACAAAACCATAGGCAATCTCCCAAGCAAAGTTTTCTATTGAGTCTTCAGGGAAGCCCTCTCGTCTTAGGTCTTGCTTAATGCCAGCAAGATGCCTGTCTGGGTTAAGTCCCATGCTAACTAGCTCGTCCTTGACTACTAAGGCTGCAGAATCAGCCTTTGCCAAAAGGTTCTTCTCTATCTTAGCAACATCTTCCAGCAGGCGCTCAACATCAAGGCTCTCTGGCCTAACATGAAAAAGGAATAGCTCGGCCAAAGAATTAAAAACCATTGAGGCAACAAGGTTGCTTTTCATCTGCCAAAGCGGGACTTTGCTGGTCATCATTTTTAACAAATCTTTCCTGGCTACTGTTCTGTCTTGGCGTGCCAATGTTTTTATCGCGTTAAGATCGGCAAGGAGTTCGTTGATGGCACGCAGGGTATTTTGCCCACCCGAAACAACATTAGAAAAAGCTGTGTGATTCAACTCACCACTTTTATGCCTTTTAATATGACCAAGTTCATGCCCCGCAACCCCTTTTATTGTCGACTCCATCAGGCCTGCCTTTGAAGTAAAAACAGCCCCAGAAAGAAAAACGTGTTTTACAATATCACAATAGAAAGGATCGGCTCCTCTGGCTCTGGATTTGGCAATTCTGGGCATTTCATCAATAACAGCGGCAATTTGTTTTTTCATTATAACCACCCGTGAAGCATATGAGGTACGCGCATCGCACGGAGGACAAATATTAATAATTTCATCTTCGCCAAAAATTAAAACTTGTGCTCCGTCAATCAATTCCTCTTCCGCCGGACCTAGAATTAAGATCCCCCTCCCCCCATGGAGCTCTGTGTAAAGCTTTGTGGAAGAGCCCACAGCTTTTAAAGCTTGATTAACAAAATCATCGGTTGCCCTGTTGCCAAAAGCTAACGTCTTTCCATCAAAACCAAGTGTTTTTCTTTCACCTATAGCAACCATTTGCGATGCTTTAAATATTTCTCCTTCAAGCTTGGCGCGTTGCCGTTTAAGAGTTGCTTTTTGGGCAGGCACGCCATCGGGTCGCATTGGTTTATTTGGTTTTCTTGTCCTCATAATCTTCCATCGTTACTTTTCAGCAAAAATTTCAGTTTTACGCTATAATAAATATATGCACATCTCTCCAAAACCCGCCCGCACTTTTATCGGCCGCCTAAAACACAACGACAATTTGCTGGAAGCGCTGACAAATTTTTGCAAAGAACAAAAGATTACACTCGGCACATTCAATGTTATCGGAGCAGTAAAATGTGCGAAGCTCGGCTACTACAATCAAGAGCTGCAAAAATATGACGGTTGTGTTGAATTAAATAAAAAGCTGGAAATCGCTTCGTGTATGGGGAACATCTCACTCAAAGATGGGGAGATCATGGTTCATGTCCATATCGTCCTAGCTGATTTTGAAGGAAAAGCGTTTGGCGGACATCTGGTGCCCGGCGCTAAAATCTTTGCCGCAGAATTTCACATCCAAGAATATATTGGAGCAGAACTCCATCGAGGAAAAGATCAAGAAACAGGGTTGCCGCTGTGGAAAAAATAATCCTCCTTGCCCTTGGAAAGCAGATTAAGTATAATCAATGAACTTCAAGAAAAAAGGAGACTATCATGGCAAACAAAGAACAAAGCGGCAATAAAAATGTTAAAAAAGTTGCAAAGTTATCCCTTAAAGAAAAACGGGCTTTAAAAAGAGCTAAACGCGCCGGGTAAATTCTTCAAGCGGCTTGTAGTCCCCTTTATCAGCCGCTTTCAAGGCGTCAAGATACCGCTGCCTGATGTCTGTTTCTTCAAGAAGCTCTCTGCTTGGCCAAATCGGCATCTTTGCCTCATGAGAAAACAAAAAAACATCAGCCACTAATCTGGCCTGACGTCCATTACCATTAATAAAGGGATGTATAAAAACTAAGCGGTGATGAAGCCGTACCCCCTGCTCAAAAAGGGAGAAGCTATTTTGCTTTTGCCAAAATTTTATATCGTCAACCAGTTTTTTAAGCTCCTCAGGAACCTTATGCCAATCAACGCCTATATTAAGATTGCTCTGGCGAAATTTGCCTGCCCATCTCCAGGTCTTATCAAACATTTCACGGTGAACTTCTTTAATAAAAACCAAGTCCAGCTCAATCTTTTTCCTGCGCAGTAAATACTTTTTAGCCGCCTCAAGGATATTTGCTGTTTCCCATTCGTTTAATTCTTGGCGACTGGTGATATGTGTTGGGATAAGGGAGGAAACGTCCTCAATTGGGGTGGCACCGGATATTGTTTCAAAAAAGGCCATTAATCTTCCCAAAGCTCTGGGCCGGGGTTAGCGACAAAATCAGCAATTAATTCTTTTAGCTGAAAATTGTAAGCACTTTTAGTGGCTGCCTGCTCTTCCATCGCCATGTTTGCGCTGATCCTTTCTAAAATTTTCCCGGCAACCTTCTCTGCCTGTTGCTCAACAATTTTCCGCAAGTCATTCTCGGTGGTAATAATTGCTCCCATAAAAGTACAGCCCAAAGCATTAATTATTTTTATAACCGTCGATAAAGAGCTTTTAGAAATATTTTCTTCAAGCCTGGAGAGGGCCGGCTGTTTAATTTTTGCCCTCTTAGCTAATTGTGATTGGGTCATTCCCAACGCCTCCCTAATATCCTTGATCCTCTGCCCCAAACTCCCTATTGCTATCAAATCACCCTTTTTAACAGCTTTTTCTATCTGCTTAAACTTTAACTCATCAAAATTTGTCATTACGGCGCCTCCTCAATATAACTTATATTACATATTCATATAGGACAACTATAGCTTTAAAGTTATATATTAAAATATAGAATATAACATCTATGCTATATTGTCAAGTGGATTTTTGTTGTTTCTTTGGGAAAGATAAAGGGACTGGCCTGCCGTTGTGGGGATAAACTACTTCTTCTTCTCTTCCTTCTCAACCTCGGCTACGGCCTCGGCCACCTCTTCTGCGACTTCTTCTTCTTTGACCACGCGGGCGAGATCTGCAAGGTAGTCGCCGCCGTCTAAACGAACCAGGCGAACCCCTTTGGCATAGCGACCTTGGGAGGATATCCCTTTGGCATCCTGGCGCATCATCGTCCCTTTGCCAGTCACAAAGAGGAGGGCGTCATCTGCAAAAATCAGCATCATCTTGGCCACTTCATCATTGTCCCGTAGTTTAATCGCAATGTGCCCCTTGCCGCCGCGACTCTGGGCCCCAAATTCCTTCAGCTGCATCCGTTTCCCATAACCAGCGGTAGAAACCAATAATAGATCATGGCCTGGTTCAATAATATCCATAGAAACAACTTTGTCCTCTTTTACCAAGCGGATCCCCCGCACCCCAGCCGCAGATCTTCCCATTGGCCGGACATGCTTTTCATCAAAACGGATCATAATCCCTTTCTTGGTCCCCATAATAATTTCTTGTTTGCCGCCCGTCATGCGAACCCAGCGGAGCTCATCACTCCCTTTAAGCTTAATCGCAATAATGCCGGACCGGCGAATGTTAGCAAAGTCTTCTAGAGAAACCTTCTTAATTAGCCCATCGCGCGTCGCCATGGCCAGAGAAACCTTGGGATCAAATTCTTTAACCGGCACAGCCGCGGTAATGACTTCCCCCATGGCTAGCTCCAGGAAGTTGGCAATTGATTGGCCTTTGCCGGATCTAGCGGTTTCTGGCAATTCGTAAGCTTTAACTTTGTAGACTCGCCCTTTGTTGGTAAAAAATAAGATAAATGAAAGGGTTGAGCAGGTAAATAATTTTTCAATCTCGTCCTCACCCCTCGTCGCCATCCCCGCGACCCCGCGGCCGCCGCGCTTTTGCGCTTTAAAGGCAGAGATCGGCAAACGTTTAATGTAGCCGTCTCTGGTAATTAAAACAATAACCTCGGCCTCTTCAATTAAAGACTCTTCTTCAATCTCTTCTGCTTCGCCGGCAAATTTAGTCTCGCGTCCGCCACCAAATTTTTCTTTAATCTCTTCGAGCTCGGTAGAAACCACCTTTAAAAGCCTTTTCCGACTGCTCAGGATCTCCTTAAGCTCGGCTATTTTCTTCTTTAGCTCTTTGTATTCGGCTTCGAGCTTGGTTGTCTCCAGCTGGGTCAATCTTTGGAGGCGCATATCCAAGATCGCTTGGGCCTGGATCTCGGATAATTTGTACTTTTTCATTAAGCCGGTGCGGGCTTCGTCAACTGACTTTGATTTCTTGATTAATTGGACAACACCGTCAATATCCTGCAGCGCAATCAGCAAGCCTTCGAGAATATGGGCTTGTTCCTCGGCCTTGCGCAAATCAAATTTTGTCCGGCGGGTAACGACAACTTCGCGATGTTTAACATATTGCTCAAGGATCTGTTTTAAATTT
>Ga0210019_1000961_pt1 | contig 32535 bp, 31 predicted proteins | sample CryGeyCG2114_020_2_FD_183969 | JGI IMG/M metagenome (GOLD analysis project Ga0210019, IMG submission 183969) | Groundwater microbial communities from aquifer - Crystal Geyser CG11_big_fil_rev_8/21/14_0.20 (SPAdes) (version 2) | ecosystem: Environmental > Aquatic > Deep subsurface > Groundwater ...
CCACGATGTCGTTGCGATGTATCTGATCGCCTGGGACCCGAAGCACGGCATCTTCGCGTCGGATGTCTGGAACAGCCGGGTCCTCCACCTCAATTCAAACCTTGAAATTATTTCCGTTTATTGTTGCCCGGGCCGGCGGCAGGGAGAATTTGGCAGAATAAGCGGCCTGGCGGTGCATGAAAATACCTTGTATGTTTCCGACCTGGACAACCAGCGCATCCAGTATTTCGACCTTGCCTGATGCGCCACCCCGTCAATCCGAGTTCTGGATCGGGTAGGGCGGATGCATCATTCCATCGGCGTTGTTCAGCTCCACCATCTGCTTGAAATCTTCCTGGTGGAAATTATCGATAAACATATTCATCCCCTCCCGATACAGAGGCGCGGATTGAAAGAACCTCGCGATTTCGTTCATGGGAAGAGGAAAGGAGGCGGGAAATTTCGCCGCCGCTTGAATAAAATCCTCCCCGATCCATTTGTCCCCCTGATTGGTGGCCAGGAGAACCGTGGCGATTTTCTCGATATCCTCGAATAAATAAAGCTGACGAAAGACCGCCGCAAACGTTGCGTGGTCGCCCGGTTTCAGAAGATTGCTTTTTCCGTAAAGATTGGAAATCACCACCCCCTCCGGAGCCAGAATATCGCGGATCTCTTCGTAAAACTGCCGGGTCTTGAGATGAAACGGGATGGATCCGCTTTTGTAAGCATCCAGAAACACCAGGTCGAATTGCCCCTTTCCCTTCAGGGATTGAACGAACACCCTTCCGTCCCCCATGTGAACGCGGTAACGGCGGCCCGGCTTCATGAAGAAATACTTTTGCGTCACTTCCACCACGCGCGGGTCCACCTCGACCACATCGATTTCGGTCTGCGGGAAATACCGATGCAGAAAATTGCTGACCATTCCCCCACCCAGGCCCACCAACAGCACCCGCCGGGGTGCGGGGCAGAGAAGAAGCGACGCAAGCATGGTCCGGGAATACACCAGGTTGGGGAAATGTTTCCGGTCCAGGTTCACCCGGCCTTGCAGGAAGAACTCGCGCGTTCCCTCCCCCTTGAACCACATTTCGCGTTCCCGCCCTTTCTGGATCACGTAGATATGGTTGAAACGCGACCGCACCCTGTGAAGGATCTTGAGCTCAGGCGGCTTTTTTTTAATCCCCAACCAGTCGGCAAGCGAAAAATCGGAAAAAACAGTCATTATTCGACCCTTTTCGACCCTTTCCCCCCCATTGTGCAAAAACCAGACCCGGCAGGCAAATATTTTCCAAAACTCCTTAAAATCAAATCAGTTAAGGCCAAATTATTTTTTGCCCCCCGACCGATAAGGTGTTAAAATAATGACACGCAATTATTCGAATTTTTCTTCAGAACCTATTTCGCCCTTGAATGAGGTTTGCCAATGCCTAAAGAAGGACTGAAACATAAAGTCGGTTTGGGACATCACGGGATCAAGAACACCCGCAACATTTTCTGGAACCTTTCGACGCCGGAGTTGTACGAACACATCATCACCCACAAGGAGGGAATCGTTTCCCACCTGGGTCCGGTCTGCGTTTCCACCGGGAAGCATACCGGCCGGGCTCCCAACGACAAATTTGTGGTTCAGGAACCTTCCAGCGAGGAATACATCTGGTGGGGAAAGGTGAATCGCCCCTTCTCCGTGGAAAAATTCGAAGGGCTCTATTCCCGCGTGCTGGCGTACCTGCAGGGAAAAGATATTTATGTCCAGGATTGTTGCGCCGGGGCAGATCCCGATCACCAGCTTCACATCCGGGTCATCACCGAAAAGGCGTGGCACAGCCTGTTTGCCCGGAACATGTTCATCCAGATCAAGGACCGGGCCATGCTGGCGTCGCACGACCCCGCGTTCACCATCATTCACGCTCCCGATTTCCAGGCGGTTCCCGAGATCGACGGAACCAATTCCGAGGTGTTCGTGGTCGTCGACTATGCCAAGCAACTGGTGCTGATCGGCGGCACCAGCTACGCCGGTGAAATCAAGAAATCGGTGTTCAGCGTGCTCAACTACATTTTGCCTCAGAAGCAAAACGTGCTTTCCATGCATTGCTCGGCCAACATCGGGAAAAAGCATGACGCCGCCGTTTTCTTCGGCCTTTCCGGAACCGGAAAAACCACGCTCTCCGCCGATCCCGACCGCGAACTGATCGGGGACGACGAGCACGGATGGAGCGAAAAGGGCGTGTTCAATTTCGAAGGCGGGTGCTACGCGAAAGTCATTCGCCTGTCCCCCGAAGCCGAACCGCAAATCCATGAATGCACCCGGAGATTCGGCACCATCCTGGAAAATGTGGTCATCGACCCTTCGACCCGCCGGCTGGATCTCAACGACTCCAGCCTGACGGAGAATACCCGGGCCAGTTATCCCATCACGCATATCGACCACGCGGTGCTTTCGGGCATGGGCGTGCATCCGAAAAACGTCATCATGCTGACCTGCGACGCTTTCGGGATCATGCCGCCGGTATCCAAGATGACCCCCGAGCAGGCGATGTACCATTTCATCTCCGGCTATACCGCCAAGGTGGCGGGGACGGAGAAGGGCTTGAGCCGCGAACCCACCGCGACCTTCAGCACGTGCTTCGGCGCGCCGTTCATGACGCTCCAGCCATCGGTTTACGCCAACATGCTGGGCGAGCGGATCGCCAAACACAAGGTGGACTGCTGGCTGGTCAACACCGGATGGACTGGAGGGGCTTACGGCGTCGGACAGCGTCTCGAAATCGCGCACACCCGCGCCATGATCCATTCGATTCTCAATGGAACCCTCAACAACATTCCGACCTGGACCGATCCCTATTTCGGTCTCCATGTTCCCGAGAGGGTTCCCAATGTTCCGGATGAACTGTTGAATCCCCGGAACACGTGGAAAAAAGCGGAGGAGTACGACCGCAAAGCCGGTGAATTGGCCAACCTGTTCATCGAGAACTTCAAGGAATACGAAAAGAGCGTGTCCAAGGAAGTCCTCTCCGCCAGCCCGCGTCCCACTCCGGCGGCCAAGCGCGCCAAAGTCCAGAAACTGCGCGGTTGATCCGGAAGATCCCGGCCCATTGCAATCCGGGGCTCCGCCGTGCCACAATGGAGTGTTGCGCTTCACCCTGAAAGACCGACATTGGAACCCTTACCCAAAATCGCCATCACTATGGGCGACCCCGCCGGCATCGGTCCCGAGATCATCGTCAAGGCATTCGCCGATGAAGATTTTCTCCAGACCTGCAGAGGGATCGTCGTTGGAGACACCGCCACCCTGGAGATTCAGGTTCGCCAGCTCGGCCTGAACCTGGAGGTGTGCCCCGTCACCCAAATCGGCCAGGCACGATTCGGCCCCAACCGCCTCAACGTGCTGGACTTGCACAACGTTCCCCAGGGGTTGGCCCTGGGTGTACCCGGACCCGACGGGGGAAAGGCTTCGGTGGAGTACATCCGCCGGGCCGTGGATCTCGTTCTCCGTCAGGAAGCCGATGCGCTGACGACAGCACCGATCAACAAGGAGAGCCTCCACCGCGCGGGTTTCACCTATCCCGGCCATACCGAGCTTCTCGCGGAATACACGGGCGCCCCGCACTCGGTGCTCATGCTTGCCGGCGATCGCCTTCGCGTGGTGTTGGTAACGACCCATGTGCCCCTGCACCGGGTGCAACCGCTCATCACGCGCGAACGCATTCTAACCACCCTTCGCCTCACCCACCGTTGGCTGAGCGAATACGTCACGCCGCGTCCTAAAATCGCCGTCACCGGCCTCAACCCCCATTGCGGCGACGGGGGGATATTCGGGGATGAGGAGATCCAGTCCATTGCTCCCGCCATCGGCGACGCTCAAAAAGAAAACATCGACGCCACCGGCCCTTTTTCCGCCGATGCCCTGTTCGCCCGGCACCAGGGCTATGACGCGGTGGTCACCATGTATCACGACCAGGGCATGATCCCGGTTAAAATGGCCAACCTGGGTCGGGCCGTGAACATCACCCTGGGTCTGCCCATCATTCGCACCTCGGTGGATCACGGCACCGCCTACGATATCGCGGGGCGCGGGCTGGCCTCGCCCGAGAGCCTGAAAAACGCCGTCGCCGCCGCATGCCGGCTGGCCACCCGTGGGACCCCCTTGTCACAACCCAAATGAGAAAAAAACGACCCCTCGGCCAGAATTTCCTGATCGATGAAGAAATCGCTTGCGAGATCGTCCGCCTCGCCCACATTACCCGCGACGATCATGTCGTCGAAATCGGGCCTGGACGCGGTATCCTCACCCAGTACCTGCTCGAGCAGGCCGGTCGGCTCACCGCGATCGAAATCGATCCCCACTTGTGCTCCCGGCTTCTCAACCGGTATTCGACGCGGGAAAATTTTCACCTGATCGAAGGCGACGCCCTGAAATTCGACTACGGGTCTCTCGGCAAAGGGCTCAAAATCGTGTCCAATCTTCCCTACTACGCGGCCACCCACATCCTGAAACGGCTGATCGCCTACCGGGACCATGTCGCGCAAATGACCGTGATGCTTCAGAAAGAAGTGGTGGATCGGCTGGCCGCGCAACCCGGGCAGAAGGAATACGGATCCCTTTCGGTATTTTTGCAATACCATTGCGAACCCCGGCGGGTTCTGGAAGTCGGCAAGGCGGCGTTCTCGCCCGCCCCGAAAATCAACTCCGCCGTAATCCAGTTGACGCCTCTCGATCCGAGACCCGTCCAGGTTAAAAGCGAAAAGATCTTTTTCAGTCTCGTGCACGCCGCGTTTTTGCATAAGCGGAAAATGCTGAAAAACAATCTGGGAGCCTGGCAGAAGCAGTTCCGGCAAGACCTCAACCGCATCGAGCTCGCGGGGGTCGATCTTTCCCGCCGGGCCGAAACACTTTCGCTGGAAGATTTCGCCGTCCTGTCCAACCACATCAGCGCCAACCATGAATGAGAGCGAACCGAATCCGAAGGGGAAAGTGTATCTCGTGGGCGCCGGGCCCGGAGACGTCAGCCTCCTGACCCTCAAGGGGAAAGAGGCCCTGCAACGGGCCGACGTCGTGATCTACGATCACCTCGTCAATCTGAATATGATGCGTTTCTGCAAAGGCGGGGTGGAAACCATTTACGCCGGGAAAAAGGCGGGCCATGCCACCCTGTCCCAGGAATCCATCAACTCCCTTCTCATCGAAAAAGCGCGGGGAGGAAAAACCGTGGTGCGGCTCAAGGGCGGCGACCCGTTCGTGTTCGGCCGCGGGGGAGAAGAAGCGCAAGCCCTCCATCAGGCGGGCATTCCCTTCGTCATCGTGCCAGGCGTGTCCTCATTCCTCGGCGTCCCGGCCTACGCCGGTATTCCTCTCACGCACCGCAACCTCTCCTCCATGATCTCCATCGTCACGGGGAGCAACGAAAAAGACCGCGAAGACATCGCCCTCGACTGGGAAAAAATCGCGAGCCGATCCGGAACCCTGGTGTTTTTGATGGGCGCCCGCAAACTCCCGCGCATCGTGGAAAAACTTCTGCATTATGGGAAGGATCCCGAAACCCCCGTCGCCATCATCCAGAATGGAACCACGGCACGCCATCGATCCTGGACCGGGACCCTGCGCACCATTGTCGACATCGCAATGAAGGAAAAAATCAAACCTCCCGCCCTCACCATCGTCGGCGAGGTGGTGCAACTCAAACCTTACGTGGACTGGTATGAGAAATTGCCCCTGTTCGGGAAAACGGTGGTGATCACCCGTGCCGAAGACCAGGCCGAACCGATGATCCATCTGCTCGAAGAACGGGGGGCGGAGCCCTTTCTCTGCCCGGTCATCCGGACCGTCGATCCCGAGAGCTGGGTGCCCCTCGATGAAGCGCAGGCCCATCTCGACCGCTACCAGGGCCTGATCTTCACCAGCGTGAACGGGGTGCGGTTTTTCCTCCGGCGCCTCAGGGAAAACGACAAGGATATCCGTGAACTGAAGGGAGTCCGCGTCTACACGATCGGACCCAAAACCGCCCAGGCCGTGCGCGACCTGGGGATCCGGGTGGATGTGATTCCGGAGGATTTTGTGGCCGAATCCCTCATCGAAAGCCTCGGCCGGGAATCGGTTCGGGGAAAACGGTTCCTGATCCCGCGCGCGGCGGTGGCGCGGGAAATGCTTCCCGAAAAGCTCGTGGAAATGGGCGCGCAGGTGGACGTGGTTCCCGCCTACCGCACCCTTCCGCCCGAGGCCCCCAACCCGGACCTTGCCGAGCGGCTTAAAGAAGGTTCCATCGACGTCCTCACCTTCACCTCGTCATCCACGGTCACCAATTTTCTCGAGTTCATCGGGAATGAACTGCACCCCCTTCTCGCCGGGGTGGACGTGGCCTGCATCGGACCCATCACCCGGCAAACGGCGGAAAAGGCCGGATTAACCGTGAGCATCCTTCCCCGCACCTACACGATCGAGGCGCTGGTCCAGGCGATTGAAGATCGATTTCAAAACAAGGGGTAAAACAGAACTCGTGGCACGGCGCACTCTTCAACCGGGGCCGGTTCCGGCCAGGAGCCGGAACCCGATCACGATCGCCAGAACGGCGGAAACTCCCCGCAGGCGATGGACGTGAAGGGAGAAATTCTTCAGCCAGATCAGCTTGTTGAGGACCAGGGAATAAAGACCCATGGTGGCCACCATCCCCGCGCTGAACAGAAATACGTAGCCCAGCACGTAGCCGGCCGAGTCGGAGAAGGTCAGGGGGATCAGAAAGATGATGGAGGAGGAACCGGCGGTGCCGTGAAGCACCCCCATTCCGAAGAGAACCCATCCGGCGCGCGGAGAATGAAGCGATTCCATATTGGAAGATACGGGCCGGACCCATTGACGGTATAAAATCCACAACCCCAAAACCATCATCGAGGCTCCCACGCACCGTTCCGCCACCGACAGATCCCAATGGTTGAATACTTCCTTGAGGGCGAGGAACATGACCGCCAGCGCAAGCAAGGTCAGACTGTGACCCACCGACCACCGCAAAGCCAGGCAGAAAGTCTCCGCCAGTTTCTGCCGTCTCAAAATCAGCGTGGAAACGGTGGCCACGTGGTCCGGTTCCATCGCGTGCATGCACCCCAGAAGAAACCCGCCCGCCAGAAAAAGGGTCGACTCCATGTTCCGCTCCTCAAGGATCGTTCCGGTTGCCCATTTTCATTCCTGGGGAAAAATTTTGCAATCTCCTGCAACGCCGCAATAACATAGGCATTCCCTTCCGGGGGAATATTTTGTTTCTTAATCTATCTTAAGTATGATAAATAATATAAATTTTTTTTCCAGGCCCAATCATGATTTACGGAACCCCCGAGCATAAAGAATTGTTCTGCCGGTTTTTCATCGACACGCACCGGCCTTTTCGCCCCGAGGAACTCCCTTGGCCCGATCTCGGACCGGAAACGATCGAAAAGCTGAAGGGGTTTCCCATTTGGGACTATGCGGTCCACACCGAGCGCCAGGTTTTTCTGAAATTGAGCGCCTATTCCCGGGAAGAAAAAGATCCCCTGTTGAGCGAGGCGCTGGCCCTCCAGGCCTACGAAGAAGGACGGCACGCGGACATCCTCAAGTATTTTTTGCATCGCTACGGGATCCCCTTCACCGAGATGCCCGAAAAACGGCTTCCAAAAAACCTCGAATGGTGTTTCATGAGCACCGGGGCGGGGGAATGCATCGACTCCTTCTTCGCCTTTGGGTTCCTGGAAATTTCCAAGGGAAGCCAGGATTACCCCCTCGATCTGATCAAGGTCATGGAGCCGATCGTTCAGGAAGAAGCGCGCCATATCCTGTTCATCCAAAACTGGTTGCTGTACCAGCGATACAGCCGTCCCCTTCACCTCCAGCCGGTGCATTACCTGCAAACCCTGTACGCTTTTTTCGAATCCGGGATGTCCCGCCTCATGGATTTGAAGAATCTCGGGGGAACCTCCTTCACCATACAAGCGCGGGAACATGAGAAATCCTCTTTGTCGCCCAAGGACTTCATCAACCTGTGCCTGAACGAAAACAAGCGGCGACTGGATGCTTACGACCGCCGTCTCGCACGCCCCAAACTCATCCCGCGCATCATGGGAGCGATCAATTTCTTTCTTTAAAAGCCCCCGCTTGAAAAGCAGGCGATCGGAAATGGCCTTGACTCTACCGGTCTTTCCCCCCGCGCCGGAAAACTGTATTTGCCGTTGCCCCACCCCGGTCCCGGGGTTATAATTTCCAAACACACTCAAGGGGACCGTACTTGTATTAGGGCAATGGTCCTTCCTTTGAATGTAAGGGGCGACCTCTTGGCCAGGCGATATTTTAGAGGCGCCCTCAAATCTCCGGTTCCCTGACAGGATACCCTCATGACCCTTCGCTCCATTCGCGTCAGCCATATCGTAACCTCCACCCGGGAAATCGCCGACATGTTGATCGAAAGTCTTCAATCGTGCGAAAGCCAGGAGTTGATGCTGAAAATGTTCGCCCGCCTGGCCAAGAAGTACAGCGCCTGCGGCACCCGGGACAAGGGCGGGGACCTGGGTTTTCTGGAATTCAACACCTCCGCGCCCGAACTGGAAAAAGCCGCGATGGCAACCCCGATCGGGGAACTGGGCGGACCCGTCAAAAGCCGGTTCGGCTACCACATTTTTGTGGTCACCGATGAGGCCAAACTCGTGGACACGGGTAAGGACGGGACCGATCTCCCCCTGGGTGCGGGACCGGGAACCTTGTAACCGTTCTCCCGTCATGCAAATCGAAGGCATACACCATATCGCCTTGAACGTGAAAGATCTGGACCGGGCCGAGGCGTTTTACACCCAGGTTCTTGGATTCAAGGTCGCGCAACGGTTTTCCGGGGGATTGCGGCACCTGATGCTGGACGCAGGAAATTTCGCCATCGCCCTTTTTGAAACCCCCGACCTCGACCTGAAACAACCCCTCGAAACCTTAAGCGAATCGGGATACATGCACCTCGCATTCAAAATGGACAAACGGCATTTTTCCTCCCTGGTCGAAAACCTTGAAGCGAAAAATATTTCGATCGACGAGGGGCCGGTGCGGCGCGGCAACGGGAGATCCATTTATTTCAACGACCCGGACTACAATCATCTCGAGATTCGTTGTGACGACTGACCCGCACCGCACGCCCGAGGCAAACCCCGGGACGGGAATTTCCCCTTCCTCTTCCGTTCCCGGCGGGGTTGATCCAATTCTGCAAAAGGCCCTCGATGGCGAACGGATCCAACCCGAGGAGGCCTTGGAACTGTTCACGACGACCGATCATCTTCTGCTGGGGAACGTGGCTTCACGCCTCGCGCGCCGGAAGCGTTCCGATCGCATCGTCACCTATATCGTGGACCGCAACATCAACCACACCAATATATGCGTGACCGACTGCAGTTTCTGCGCATTTTACCGCCGACCGGGGGCCGAAGATGCCTATGTCCTCCCGTTCGAAACCATCGCCGGAAAAATCGCGAAGACCCTGGCGCTCGGCGGACGCCAGATCCTGCTTCAGGGCGGGCATCACATCGACCTCCGCATCGATTACTACGAAGACCTCTTCCGGAGCATCAAAAAGCGGTTCGACATTCACCTGCACGCGCTCTCCCCCGCCGAGATTCAGCATATCCGGAAAGTTTCGCGTCTGACGCTGAAGGAAACCCTGCAACGGCTCCGCGAAGCGGGGCTCGATTCCATCCCCGGAGGCGGGGCGGAGATCCTGGTGGACCGGGTGCGTCAAAAGATCAGCCCGCGCAAATGTAGCGCGGATGAATGGCTGGAGGTGATGGACCAGGCTCACCGCATGGACATCCCCACCACCGCCACCATGATGTTCGGTCATGTCGAAAGCCTGGCCGACCGCGTCGAGCACCTTCGGCGTATCCGCGAGCAACAGGATCAAACCGGGGGGTTCACCGCCTTTATTCCCTGGCCGTATCAACCGGGCAACACCGAGTTGAGCCGGGACATGGGCATCACGTCCCCGGTGACGGGGCTGGACTACCTCAAAACCCTGGCCATCAGCCGCATCTTTCTCGACAACTTCGATAACCTGCAAGCCTCCTGGGTCACCCAGGGACCCAAAATCGGCCAGGTTTCTCTGCTTTACGGGGCCAACGATATGGGGAGCACCATGCTGGAGGAAAACGTGGTGGCGGCGGCGGGAACGGTGTATTGCCTGAACGAGGAGGATATCCGGCGGCTCATCAAGGACTGCGGGTTCACTCCCCAACGGCGCAACATGCGGTACGAATTCGTCAATTGAGAATACTCCCGCACCGTCTCCGGGCGGAGACTTGCGGGCCCTTCCACCCGGCGGCCAACCCGGTTATCCCCATGACCCTGTGGCGCGGCCTGGTTTCATTTCATCCCATCTTCGAACCCTAAAGCGTTCGGCGCCCCAGCAGGGCCTGAAGGGAGAGCGGGTCCGTTCCTTTATTCAGCATGCAGGTCAGGAAGGAATTCCTCAGCGTGTGCGGCGTGGCATCCTTTGAAATTCCGGAAGCCTTCAAAGCGGACTTGAAAAACTTGGCGACCGATCGGGTCGTCAACTGGCCGCCACGTTCGCTGGGAAAAAGATAATGGTCCGGTTGCTTGTTGCCGATTTGCCGGGACAGCGCGTCTTTCAGTTCCGGGGCAAATACCGTGGTCCGGCTGGAGGCGATCCCCTTGCCGGGGATGAACAGAAGGCCTTTCTCCAGGTTGATGTGGGCCACGCGAACGTCCACCACCTCCGACACGCGCAGGCCCGCCGAAAAGGCCAGTTCGATCATCAATCGGTGCTTGGGATTCCCGGCGGCGACGGAGATCTGTTTCACTTCCTCCTCCGACAGCACCACCGGCTCATACCGGTTTTTCCGGGGCCGCCGGAACGCACCCAGATCCAGGGGCTCCCCGAACAACTCCCGGCTCAGGTAATGCATCGCGGTGACCGTCTGATCGATCGTGGACCGCGACAATCCCTGCTCCACCAGGTCTTCCAGATATTCCGCCAGATCCTTCGGATACAACTCTTCCGGACCCTTCGGTCTCGCATGGTCCACGAACTTTTGAATTTGGCCTAAATAGGCTTTAATCGTGTGCAGGCGGTAAGTGCACAGTTCCAGGTTGAGACGAATGGTATCCAATATCGCCTCAAAAGGACCGGGACTCGATTTTTTAAGGGTAAAGGTTCGAATCGAGGGGTGAGTGACAACTTCGTTCATATCCTAAATTCTCCTGGAAAACCACATTGCGGGAAATCGGGTTTGAAACGATCCGAAGGCTTCGGAGAAATACCCGAGCGGATAAATTCTAATCTCAATATAATCAATTAGTTATGGAAGGTCAACTTAAAAGATCGCAAACAGGGGAAGAAATTTCAGGGAGAGGAAAAAAAATCCGATCCGCGGTACAGTTCGAGTCCCCGGCGGACCAGGACATTGAGGACGGCCACCATCGGGACAGCCAGGAGAACCCCCATGAAGCCGAAAAACTCGGCGCCCAGGAGCACGGCCAGCAGGATAACCACGGGGTGCAGGCCCAGGGTATCGCCCACTATGCGGGGGGTCAAAACCATTCCCTCCAGGGCCTGTACGACCGCAAACACCAGGGCCACGCCCCCCACCAGAAGCCAGTCCTGGTACTGAATATAGGTCATCAGGGCGGCGGGGACGAAACCCACGACCAATCCGAGGTAGGGGATCATGCTCGCGAAACCCGCCAGGATCCCGATGAACAGGCCCATGGGGGTCCCGCACAGGAAGAGTCCGATACTGTACAATCCCCCGAGGGTCACGGCGACCATGAGTTGCCCGCGCACGAATTTCGCCAGGGTGGACTCGATCTCCCGCACCGTCTCCATCACTTGATCCCGGAACCGGGGAGGCACGAGCTTCATCACCCGTTCCCAGATCAGGTCGAAGTCCCTCAACAAATAAAACGTCGCCACGGGAATGATGAACAGGCTGAACAGGAACAGCACGATATTGAGAAGTCCCGAAAGGGAATCCCAGAGAAACGACGTGGAAGCGGAAAGGAGCCGCAGAGGCAGTTGTCCCAACCGTTCCAGGGCCTGGTTGAGGACCTCGCGTATTTTTTCCTGATCCATCCCCGCGATCCGATCCACGATCGGTTGAATCCAACCCTGAATCACGGTGATGTATTGGGGCAGATCATGAATGAATTTTTCCGCCTGAATTCGAAGCAGAGGGAAAAGGATCAGCACCATGCCCAGGGAGAGAAGGAAGAACACCAGCATCAGGAGCAGGACGGCGACGGTGCGGGACAGTTTCCACCGTTCCAGGAGGTCGACGACAGGATCCAGAAGGTAGGCCAGAGCCAAGGCCACCAGGAAGGGGGTGAGCACCCGCCGCGCATAGTAGGCCAGGACGCAGGTCAGCACCAGGCCCGCAAATGCCGCCAGCCAGATCCGGGTGTGGTCGCGCGCGTTCCCGTCCATGGGTCAAAGATCTCCCAGCGACAAGGGGTTTTGCAATCCGGACCCCGGCGGAGGAGACGCCTGCACCGATTCGGGCTTGGCTCCGCCGGGCTCCCAATTGCTTTTAATGGCGGGCATCAGAAATTCGACCAGCTTTTTGCTGGCAAGGTCGAACGCTTCCAGCTCGGCGGCCAGGGCATCGGCATTTTTCGCCGTGGCAAAATCGCTCTTGGCGGCAATCAGGATGGACTTGTGTGCGGAAAACACCTTGACGCTGATATTGGCCTGCACCGACCTCGTTCCCGCGACTTTGTCCTCGCCCACGAGATTCGATATCGCGTTTCCCACAATCACCATGTCGGCCCCCGCTTTCAGGCCGATGGTGACGGCGGCGCTTGTGGTTCCCTTCGCCGCATCCATAACGGTGGCCTCGGGAATCATGTTCGTGACGGGCCCGCGGCCCACGACCGTGCCGCCGGCCTGGATGAATTGCTGGCTCAGGGCGGTCTCCGAGATGGGAACCATCTCCCAGAACGGGCGGTCGGGAAGGGAAGACAGGCTTTTCTCCTTGATCAGGACGATCAGGTTCTTATCTCCCGTAACCCCCGCGATCAGGCCCAGTTCGCTGAGCGCCCGGGTAAGCGCGTCGGGGTAGAACATGATCTCCAACCGCATCTGCGTCACCCGGTTGCCCACGTCGTCCAAGGCCTCCAGGAACCGGTAGCGGCGGACATATTTTTTGGCGTTGGCACGCAGGGCGCGGAGGGCGTTACGGTTTTTCCCGTATTCGGTTTCCCCCATGATCGATTCCAGGGTTTTATCGAGGGCCACCCGCATGGCCTGAAGAACACCCTTTTGCCGGGCGCCGACATAATCGTTATCGGTGACCGGCACTTCCATGGAGACGACCTGCGTCGTTTGAATCTCCGCCCCAGCCCATGGGGGGAGAACAAATCCGAACCCCCAGGCCCACACAAAGCAGAGGAGGGTGTGGCGAACGTGAAATTTCAAGGTGACCTTCCTTCGGGTGCCTCTCATAACCGTTAATTCCCGGTTCGGGAAATTTGCTTTGGCCTCAACATGAGGGGACGGGATCCCGAACGCAACCCCTCTCGGAGGCCGCTTTGAGTTGCATCCCTTATTTGAACAGCAGGAAGGTACCCGCGATAAAAAGTCTATCGGGGGTTTTCCCTGCCGCAGGCCCGAAGCGCCTTCAATTCCCGCGGGGTCAGAAAGCGCCATGCGCCGAGAGGGAGACCGGAAAGGTTCAACGGACCGAAGTGCGTCCGCTTCAAGCGAATGACGGCATGGCGCACCGCCTCGCAGACGCGCTTGATGTGGCGGTTTTTCCCTTCGACGAGATGCATCCGTAAAAAGCTGTTATTCCCGCTGGTCCGCAGAACCTCCACCTCGATGGGGGCGGTGGGTTTGCCGTCCAGCGGCACCCCTTTGCGGAGACGGGCCAGGGCCTTCTCTTCCGGAACGCCGCGCACTTTCACCTCATAGGTTCGGCGAACCTCGAAGCGGGGCGAAAGCAGTTTGCGGCCCAGGTCCCCGTCGTTGGTGAACAGGAGGATCCCCTGAGTGTTAAAATCGAGCCGCCCCACCGGGAACACCCGGCCCGGCGCTTTTTTGACGAACTCCATCACCGTCGGCCGTCCCCGCGAGTCACGGACCATGGTGGTCAGGCAACCGGGTGGCTTGTTCAATACCAGATAGATCCGGTCCGCCTCCGGTCCCACGGATTTGCCATTGACTTGGATCCGATCGGTTGCGGGATCGGCTTTCGCGCCCAATTGATTCATCACGCGTCCGTTGACGCGAACCCGGCCTTCGAGGATCCATTGTTCGGCCTGTCGACGAGAGGCGAGTCCGGCATCGGCGATAATTTTCTGTAAACGGATTTCCATGGCGGTCAGGAGGATGAGGGTGGAAAGCCGCCAGAACGGGCGGCTCTCAAATTTTCAATTATAATCCAAGGTCCCCTATTGAGGTTCCGATTCCGGGTCGTCCCCCGAATCGGTTTCGTCGTCGGCTCCCTGTTCCGGAACGGTGGCGCGGTCCTCCTCTTCGGTTTCCATATCGAAGGATTCCATTTCGAAGGAAAGCTCGGTCTGATGCGGAGCGTCGGCATCGCCTTCCAGTTCTCCTTCCTTGAAGTCGTCGAGGGTGGGCATATCGCTCAGGTCCTTGAGACCGAAATATTCGAGGAATTTCTGGGTGGTGCGGTACATGATCGGCCGTCCCGCTACCTTTTTTCTTCCACCGGGGGCGATGATCTTTTTCTCGAGCAGGGTCCGGATGACACCGCTACAATCGACTCCACGCACATCCTCCACCTCCTGCCGGGTGATGGGTTGTTTGTAGGCAATAATGGCCAGCGTATCCAGGCTGGGCTGAGAGAGCTTCGAGGTCTTGTCCAGCTTGAGGAATTTGCGGATCCATTCCGCATACTCATGCCGGGTGACCAACTGGTATCCATCGGCCACTTCGATGATCTGCAGGTTCCGGGCTCCATATTCTTCTCTCAACTCCTCCAGGGCCGATTTCAGCTCCGCCTTGTCCGTGCCGCTGACAAAGGTATTGTGAAGCTGGTCCACGCTGACCGGCCGGTCAGCGGCGAGGAGGAGGTTTTCGACAACGGCTTTGAGCATTTCGCGGTCCAACAGTCGTTCCTTGTAAAAGGTTACTCATTCGGTGCGGCTTTCGGGATTATATCCCAGCTCACAGGTTCTGGAAATACTTGCTGAGCGTGAGGCCCTGGTTCTGGTAATGCGAGTGGATATTGCTCCCATAGACCTTTTCGGGGACTTCCAGGACTTTTTCGAATTTCAGACGGCAGAAGGTCTGCCCGTCCTCCACCATGAACGGCACGTCGTGGGGACGCACCTCCATGACGGCATACGTTCCCTCGTTCAAATCCGCCCCCTCGTGCCAGCCGAAACCGGGGTCGAAGAATCCGGCATAATGCGTGCGAAGCTCCCCGCTGTTGGGTTCGTAGGCCACCATTTCCGCCAGCAAATGCGGAGGGATGCGAATTCTTTCCTTGGACATCATGATGTAGAAACTCTCCGGTTCCAGGATCAGCCTGTTGTTTTTAGGTTTGGCGATGGGTTCCCAGAAATCCAGGGGGTCGTAATGATTCACCTTCCTCAAATCGATGACGCTTGAATTTGTTTTGGCCTTGTAGGCCACAATGGGTTTCTCGGCCAATTCAACACCCACATACAGCCCCATGTCGATTTTAACTTTATCAAAGGGAATCGCAAATCCATTCGCATCGAACAAAATGGGATTTTTCCGGTAACACGGCTCCAATCCTTGTTTTCCGAGGTCCGGGGAATGACCGGAAATGATGCGCAACTGGTTCAGGGAAAGGTTTTCGCACACCCGGACCGGGAAAGATCGCGGGATCACTTCCAGATAGATTTTGCCCTTATAACCCTCGGGAATTTCATCGAACCGGTGACACCGATCGGCAATGATTCGGGTAAAAATATCCAATCGCCCGGTTGAGCTTTTGGGATTCGTGAGACCGGAGATCCCCGGGGGAAGTTCCAATTCCTCGAGCAAGGGGACCAGGTAAATGGCTCCTTTTTCGAGGATGCCGCCGTCTCCGGTCAGGTCCACTTCGTAAAGCATCAGATCTTTGAGCCGTTCCTCGACCGTATCGTTCTCCGGCAGAAAACTGCATTGGATGCGGTACGCCTTTCGGCCCAACCTCAAGTCCAGGCTTGCGGGTTGGATCTGCGACTCCAAAAGGGAGACGCGGGAATGGACAATGCCCTGCAACACGGCCAGCTCGATATGCTGGCTGGGCAGGTACCCCGCCTTCCCTTTGAGAAGGGTGAGAAGGTCCTTATCTTTTTCGATCAGCGACCGGGCCGTTATGGTTTTCATGAACATTGAGCAACGGAAGGAATTTTAAAATCGGTTCAGGCATGGTACCGCGGCAGGAAAACCGATTGACAGACTCATTGAGGCTATGATTTAATCCTATAATTCAAGACATTGCAACCCAATATTTAGCAGGTTGTGGAGGTGCCGCAAATGCCGTTATATGAATATGTTTGCGAAGATTGCCGGAAGGATTTCACCCTGTTGCAACCTACCGATGTCGACAAATCGCAAACGGCATGCCCGGAATGTGGACAGAAAAACGTAAGGCATAATTTTTCTACTTTTGCGGCCAAAATCGAAGGGGGCCAGTCCCTGTCGAGAAAAACCCCCGTCACCGCCGACGACTTGCCGAATAAAAAGGTGTTGAACCTGCCTCTTCCCCGGCTGAGATCCGAACTGTAAACAACCCGCCGGGGATATTTCCTGTCGGTCCTTCTTCCCGAAAATATTCAGCGAACTATTACTCATGAAAAAAAGCGGTCATTCCCATTCTGAAGAACGGTCCGGTCACCCGGAAGCACCCAAACCCACCCCTTCGCGGCTTCTCAAGGGAGCGCTGTGGACGGGGGCGGTGGTCCTCGGCCTGTGGGGCCTGATGTACGTTTCCGCCCCCAAGTCCAATCTCGAACCGTACACCAAGTTTCAGAATGCCTCGCTGGAAAAAGAAACCCCCGCGAAGGAAACCTCCAAACCGGCCGCTCCGGCGGAAACCGCCGCCTCGGAAGCACCCTCTCCTTCCAGGGATGAGAATGTGCATGCGGCAAATGAAGCCCTGCGGGATCCCGCCCGGATCAAGACCGTGGCATCCAAATCGGGCATGGCCTCCCTTCCCCGGGAGACGCTGGAGCATATCCAACGGGGCATGGACCTGACCGAAAAAGGGGAATACAACGGCGGGGATCAGGAATTCAAGAAGGCCGCGGAAATCAGCCCGAATTCCCCGGAGGTCTTCGCCATCTGGGCGACGGCTTTAAAAATGGCGAAAAAATTTCCGGTGGCAAACAAGAAATTCCAGCGAGCCCTGGAATTGTCGCCGAAGGATCCGGAGATCCTGTTCAACTGGGGCCTCTCGCGTCTGGAGGAGAACGCCAACCCGGAGGCGGCGCAACTCCTGGAACAAACCATCGAGATCCAGCCCGACAACGCCATCGCCTACAATTTCCTCGGCAAAGCCTACGGCCGGCAGAAACTGTACGATAAGGAAGAGGCCGCCTACCGAAAGGCACTGGAACTCCAACCCGAATTCGCGCAGGCGTATTTCAACCTGGGCCTGGTTCTTGCCATTCAGAAAAAATTCGAGCAGGCGGCTCCCTACTTTGAAAAAGCCATCGCAATGGATCCGTATTTCGAGCAACCCTTCGTCGTGCAGATGCTGACGGCGCTCGGACGCTACACCCCCTCGAAGGACAAGATGGCGCAATTGCAGGAAGCGGAAGACAAGAAAGCCCAAGAGAAGGGGAAAGAAGAAAAAGCGGCCGATAAAACGGAGGGTGAATCGAAGGAAACCGAGGGTTCCCACGAGGGGTCTTCCGAGGGCTCCGGGAAGAAGGTGAAGGACACGACATCCATCAAGGGACACGTCCGGATCAACGGGCAACCCGCGCCCCCCAACGCGCTGGTGATGCTGGAAACCAAGACCAAAATGCGGGTGCCCGGGGAAACGCTGACCAACATCACGATCAAGCAGAGCGACCTCAAGTTTTTTCCCCAGCACTCCGTGGTCGTGGTCGGATCCCACATCACCTTCACCAACGAGGACCGGGAAGTCCACAATATTTTTTCAAAATCCATCAACAACCAGTTCAACCTGGGCGCCATGGCGGGGGGAACCTCCAAAACCATCACCTTCGAAAACCCCGGGCCCGTGGTCCTGCGATGCAATATGCACAAGGACATGATCGGCACCGTCTTCGTCGTCCCCAACGGTTACTTCACGAACGTGGACGGCCAGGGGAATTACACCTTCAACAATATTTCCAGCAACAATTACATTCTGCAGGTCTGGCATCCCAGCCTGCTTCCCGAGGAGGTGGAGGCCCATTTGAAATCGGCGGACCTGACCGGGGTGGATCAGACGTTCGATTTCGACATCGCGAGCAAATCCAACATCGGAGAAATCCACGACATGGTGGAAGCGGTCGATTACAACCTCGTGGTCGACAACATCGAAAAGGAAATGTTCCTGGCCATCGCCGATTGGAGCGAAGGCAAGCACTTTATTTCCCGGAAACGGATGCTGATGGCGATCACCAAACATTTCGCGGGCGGGGGCCTCAAGGGGGCCATCGCCAAAAGTTTCAGCGAGAAGCGTAGCAAGAATCTTGAAGACCAACTGGACGAGATCCGGAAAAAAATTTCCGGCATCGGTTACGATCCCGGCAAGATCACCCGGCCGGAATTGGAATCGGAGGCCCGCCTCGCGGTGTCGCAACTTCGCAACAGCGTCAAGGAACTGGAAACCCGCCTCAACCCGGATTTCAACAAATCCGCCAACTGACTCCCGCCGTTCCCCCATTCTCAAAACCCTGCCGGGCCCGACCCCCGGATTGACTTTGCAACTTTTGGAATGATAGGTTAAGGCCATGAACCTGCGTGTTTTCAATTCCCTTTCCGGGACCAAGGAAGAGTTTGTGCCGCTCGAAGGAAACCGGGTGCGCATGTACGTGTGCGGCGTCACGGTTTATGATTACTGCCACGTGGGACATGCCCGCGCCGCCGTCGTGTTCGACACCATTTTCCGCTATCTGAAGCACAAGGGTTTCGACCCCTGCTTTGTCCGTAACTTCACCGATATCGACGACAAGATCATCATGCGGGCGCAGGAGAGTGGAATCCCCTGGCAGGAGGTGACGCGGAAATTCATCGACGCCTTTTATGAAGACATGGGGCAACTGAACATCGCCGCACCCACGGTCGAGCCCAAGGCCACCGACCACATCCCGGAAATGATCGCGATGATCCGGACCCTGGTGGAAAAGGGAATCGCCTACGAGTCGGGAGGAGACGTTTTTTATTCCATCCAGAAATTTCCGGACTACGGGCGGTTGTCGGGAAAAAAGACCGACGATCTGCGGGCCGGAGCCCGGGTGGACGTGAACGAAAGCAAGCGGGACCCTCTGGATTTTGCGCTGTGGAAGAAGAGCAAGCCGGGGGAACCGTTCTGGGAGAGCCCCTGGGGTCCCGGACGGCCGGGCTGGCATATCGAATGTTCGGCCATGAGCTCCCGGTACCTGGGCGAGACCTTCGACATCCACGGCGGCGGCAAGGACCTCATCTTCCCCCATCACGAAAACGAAATCGCCCAGTCCTGCGGGTGCTCCGGCAAACAGCCCGTGCGCTACTGGATCCACAACGGATTCGTCAATATCGACCAGGAGAAGATGTCGAAATCGCTGGGGAATTTTTTCACCATCCGGGACATTTACAAGCAATTTCATCCCGAATCCCTGCGGCTGTTCCTGCTCTCCAACCACTATCGGAGCCCGATCGACTTCTCCCGGCAAAACCTGGAGGAGGCCGAAAAGGTGCTCACCCGGTTCTACGAAGCCCTGGGGGGCGCCGCCGAAACGCAGGACCCCACCGCCCCCCTCTCTGGACTGGATCCAGAAGTCCGGGCGCACCCGCTGTGGGGAAAATTCGCGGAAGCCATGGACGACGACTTCAACACCGCCGTGGTGCTCGCCCATCTGAACGAGGAACTGCGCGCGCTCAACAAAAGCCTGGCCGATGCCTGCTCCGGCGTTACGGCGCGCCGGCAAGCCGCCGTTTCCGCCGGGACGCTCCGCCGGGTCGGCGGTGTGATCGGCCTGTTCCAGCAGGATCCGGCCGAATTCAAAAAGCAAATCTTTGCCATCCGAAGCCAAACGCTCGACGTGGACGTGGAAAAAATCGAAAGCCTCATCACCAGCAGGAACTCCGCCCGGAAAGCCAGGCAATGGGCGGATGCGGACCGGTTCCGCGATGAACTGATCCGGATGGGCGTGGCGCTGGAAGATACTCCGAACGGAACCGAATGGAAACTTAAATGAACGCGGGCATCCAGCTCTTCAGCGATATCTACCTCAAGTTCACGCACTGGTTTTCGCAGGTGCAGGTGCGCGAAGACGAACCGCGCATCCGGGTGCCGGAAAAAACCATCCGCTGTATCTGGAACGACCAGTTGTTCCGCACCCACGAACTGGAAACGACCGACGGGGAACAACTGGAAATCGTCTTCCCCGGCTACTGGACCTTCGGGCCAGGCCCGGATTTCAAAAGCGCGGCCATCAAGGTGAACGGGGTCCTCTATGAAGGCGACGTTGAAATCCACGTCTATTCCTCGGACTGGAGGGCGCACAACCACTCGCAGAATCCGGAATTCGGCAACGTCATCCTGCATGTGTTCCTTTGGGGAGAAAGGAAAAAGTCCGCGCGCCGGATAACGGCTCCTTCGTCTCCCCGTCTGCCCGGCGGGCATATCTTCGAACTGGAGATCAAGGATTACCTGACCAAGGGGATTCTGGAACTCTCGGAAGAACTCGATTTCGACAGCTACCCGGTCATGAACCAGTTCAATTTCGGACGCTGTCATTTGCCTCTCGCCCGTCTCCCGAAGGAAAAGCTGGAGCAATTGCTGAACGCCGCCGGGGACGCGCGGATCTTCACCAAAATGGAGCGGTTCCACGACCGGATTATCGACCGGGGGTACGAGCAGACGTTTTACGAAGGGGTGGCCGAGGCCCTGGGATACCCCGTCAACAAGCAGGCCTTCGTCACCCTGGCGGAATCCTTGCCGTTGCCGACCCTGCGGATGATGCTCCCAACGAAAATCGCAAAAAAGGAAAAGATTCTTCATCTCCAGGCCATGCTTTTCGGCATGGCAGGACTGATGGGATTCAAACACCTGGATCTTTCAAGCCTGGCACCGGAAGACCGGACGTACTTTTCCCGGCTGGCCCGTCTTTGGGAGAAATACCGGAAGCGGTTGCCTGCCCCGACGCTCACGGACCGGGACTGGAAATTCGGCGGCATCCGGCCCGCGAATTTTCCCTACCGGCGCATTGCCGGGCTGGCCCGTCTGCTTCTCCGGCACGAGGCTCAGGGAATGTTTGCCGATTTTCTCAAGGGGTTCAAGGCGGGAATCGTCATGGAAGAAAACAAGAGATACGCCACGCGGATTCCCCGCGCCCTGTACGACTTTTTCTGCGTGGAGGGAGCGGACGACTACTGGGGATCCCATTACTCTCCCGGCGGGAAGAAACTGGCCGCGGCGCAAAACCTGGTGGGACCCGACCGCTCCGCGGCCATCACCATCAATATCGTGGTCCCCATCGCCCTCATTTATGCGCGGGCTTGCAAGTCGGTGGAGATGGAGGCCGCGCTCAACCTGTTGTACCGATCCTGCAAGGGGAAAACCGACAATAAACTCCTCCGTTTCATGAAATATTACATTTTCGGAAACAATGCGGAAATGATCCGAATCCTTTCCACCGAGAAACAGAAACAAGGCCTGATGCAGGTGTACCAGGACTTCTGCACCCAGAACGAAAATAACTGCTTGAGGTGCCAGTTCCCCGACGTCATCCACCGTTATTTCACCTGAACCGTTCCATTGCCCCTAACCCATTTCAAATACTCTGTTTAAAAGCACTATTTTTAGCAAAAATCGCCCCGGAAACACTTGATTCCCCTCCCCCTTGAGGATAAAGTGTAGAGACAAAGCCAATTATTGAAGTCAGAGGACGTCTGTATCATGGATCATTTGGATCACCTTGAAAATCAAAGCATCTTCATCATTCGCGAGGCCTACAAGAACTTTAAAAACCTGGCGATGTTATGGTCGATCGGGAAAGATTCCACCGTTTTGGTGTGGCTGGCCCGAAAAGCCTTTTTCGGGCAGGTTCCGGTTCCCCTGGTGCACATCGACACCACTTACAAGATCCCGCAAATGATCGAGTACCGGGACCGCGTGTCCAAAGAATGGGGACTGAACCTCGTGGTCGGCAAAAACCAGAAAGCCCTGGATGAAGGCATGAACCACACCCTCGGCCGCATGGTCTGTTGCGAAGCCCTCAAGACCCAGGGGCTGGCAACCATCATGGAAGACAAGGGATACACGGGCCTCATGCTGGGGATCCGCCGCGACGAAGAGGGCACCCGCGCCAAGGAACGGTATTTTTCCCCGCGCAACAAGGATTTCGAGTGGGACTTCAAAGACCAGCCCCCGGAGTTGTGGGACCAGTTCAAGACCTCATTCGAGGAGGGAACGCATATCCGCATCCACCCCATACTCCATTGGACCGAGTTGAACGTCTGGGAATACATCCATCGGGAGAACATCCCCATCATCGACCTGTATTTTGCGAAGGACGGCAAACGGTACCGGTCGCTGGGGTGCCAGCCCTGCACGAGCCCCATCGAATCCACGGCGGTGACCATTCCCGAGATCATCGAGGAACTCCGCAACACCCAGACCTCCGAGCGGTCCGGCCGGGCCCAGGACCAGGAAAACACATACGCGATGCAGAAGCTCCGCGCGCGAGGGTACATGTAAATGAACGATAACGGTACCGCGCAGGGCACCAATCACCAGTCGATGCGGCTGGTGATCGTGGGACACGTGGATCATGGTAAATCCACGCTTGTCGGCCGCCTTCTCTCCGACACGGGAAGTCTGCCCGAGGGCAAGCTCGATTTCGTCAAGGACATCTGCGACCGGCAGGGGAAGAGCTTCGAGTTCGCCTTTCTCCTCGATGCCCTCGAAGAAGAGCAGGAACAGGGCATCACCATCGACACCTCGCAGATCTTTTTCAAAACCCGGAAGCGAAACTACGTCATCATCGACGCACCGGGTCACAAGGAATTCCTGAAGAACATGGTGACGGGAGCCGCCGACGCCGAATCCGCCCTGCTCCTCATCGACGCCAATGAGGGGGTTCAGGAACAGAGCCGGCGCCACGGATACATCCTCAAACTGCTGGGCCTCACCCAGGTGGCCGTGGTCATCAATAAAATGGACCTCGTGAATTACAGCCAGGAGGTCTATAACCGTATCCGCACCGAATACAGCTCATTCCTCAATTCCCTCGACGTCCGGGCACGGGAATACATCCCCATCTCCGCAAAGCTCGGGGTCAACGTGGCCCAAAAGACCGATTCCATGCCCTGGTACTCGGGACCGACCGTCCTGGAGATGCTGGACCAGTTCGAGAAAAAAGCCCGGTTGAACCACCTTCCTTTCCGGCTTCCCGTTCAGGACGTGTACAAATTCGACCAGCGCCGCATCATCGCGGGGCGGGTGGAGAGCGGGCAGTTGAAAGTGGGAGACCGCATCCTGTTCTCGCCGTCCAACAAGACCGCGCGGGTGAAAACCATCGAGGCATGGAGCGTGCCGGTCCAGCCCACCAACGCGCAGGCCACACAATCCATCGGCGTCACTCTGGACGAACAGATTTTCGTCGAGCGGGGGCAGGTCGCGTCCCTGGTGGAGGAGCATCCTATCGTTTCCACCACTTTCGACATCAACGTGTTCTGGATGGGCAAGAACAACCTGGTCAAGGACAAGACCTACAAGATCAAGATCAACACCCAGGAAGTTCCCTGTGAAGTGGTTGAATTCAAAAGAATTATCGACGCATCAACGCTGGAAACCCTGGAAGGTCAGGACTATGCGGCCCGGAACGACGTGGCCGAATTGACCCTTCGTACCCAGAAGCCGGTGGTGTTCGATCTGTTCGGATCCATCAACACCACCGGACGGTTCGTTTTGGTGGACCGGTACGATGTTTGCGGCGGGGGCATCATCATCACCTACACCCCCATCAACAAGGAAGACAAATTGCGCGACGAAGTGCGCACGCGCGATGTCCATTGGGTCAAGAGCAACATCCGCACCGAGGAGCGGGCGTACCGCAACGGGCATCGATCCGCCCTCATCCTGATCACCGGGGAATCGGGGGTCGGCAAAGCCGCCCTTGCCCGGCAGATCGAGAGAATGCTCTTCGATCTCAATTACCAGAGCTATCTGCTCGACGGCCGGAACGTGGGCCTGGGTGTTTCCGCCGATATCGAATCGGATCGGGAAATCCTGAGAGACGGGGAAGCGATCCGCCGATTCGGGGAGGTGGCCCGGCTGTTCCTCGATGCGGGCCATGTCGTCATCTCCACCTCCAATGTGTTCAACCGGGAGGACCATACGGATATGCGCCTGCTGGTCGAGCCCTGCCCCGTCGTCGAAGTCCAGATCACCGATTCAACCCATCCCCTCGGATCGCCCGATGTGGTTCTGCCCGTTGTGCCGGAGGGAAAGGAAATCGAGGCCGCTAAAGTCGTGTGCCAGTTCCTGAAGGACAAAAAAATCCTGATCGGCCACAACTACTCGATTTGACCGATGCGCCCAACGGCAAAAAACCGTTGACTTTTTATGGTTCTGATGCAGAATGGCAACCCTGCATTCCGGGCGGAAATTTTCAGGGTGCCTCTTCATTCGAGGTCCCCTTTACAGGAGTACCCCTAATTATGCCCAAGATCGTAGTGCATAACACGGAAACCGGCGACGTTCAGGAGGTTCGCCTGGGTTACGGCGCCAACCTTCGCCAGGCCATTCTGTACACCGAAGCCGAAATTTACAAGGGAATCAACAAGTTTCTCAATTGCCGGGGGATGGGTTTGTGCGCCAAATGCCTCGTGGAAATCGACAACCCGGAAAACGTCAATGCCGATACCTTCTTTGAATCCACTCAGCGGAAACTCCACAAATTTCCTGAAAACCAGAGAATGTCTTGCCGGGTGAAAGTGTACGGCGACATCCACGTCAAAACCGCTCTCGCCGATTGATTGACGACCCTACTCCGTTTCAAAGCCCCGATCCCACAGGGAATCGGGGCTTTTTTTATTTCCGGTCCCTGTCCGGGGGGGCTCAAAAAAACTGGAGGAGAATGAGTAGCGGCAGAAATGTGAGCCCCACGATGGAAACAAAGGCGTGAAGCAACACATCCCAACGTTTGCTGACAGGAATGACTGTGATAAAGTAAAGGCCCACGAGATACTCCCAAATTCCGTTTTCCCCGTGGAACTGGTTCAGAACCAGGTAATAGGCGAGGCAAAACACCACAGCGAAATATAGAATCTTGTGGATGGGCAACAAGCGGGCGGTGGAAGCCCGGAACGACATGTAGGCCCCGAGAAACACATTGATGGCATGAAACGCAATGGCCGGGACCACCCAGATCAGGGAGGGCGACGAGTTGATTTTCGAAATGAGGTCGGAGCCCACCGGAAACCTTTTACCGTCCTGGAAAAGAAAGCGATTTTAACATGGAATTCAACCTCCAAGGCCGAAAAGTCGTGGTCACCGGTTGCGGGGACGGCATTGGCCGCGCGCTCGCCTTAGCCTTTGCCCGGGAGGGGGCCCGCATCGCGGGGTGTGCGCGAACCGAGACCCGGCTCGATTCCCTGAACAAGGAAATCGAAGGGAAACACCACTTCTTTCTCCCCTGCGATCTCACTCGCAAGGAAGACATCGAGAAATTCCACAAGCAGGTTCTGCAGTCTTTTGGCGGCCTGGACATTCTCGTCAACAATGCGGGTTCCATTTTAAAATTGGACTCTTTTTTCACCCTGACCGACGATGACTGGCAGGATTCCTTCAACCTGAACCTGTTGTCGGCAGTGCGCCTGTCCCGGCTGTTCATCCCCGCGCTGAAGCATTCTTCCTCACCGCGGATCATCAATATCAGTTCGATCTCGGCCACCCGGCCCGATATCCAGTACCCGCATTACAGCGCCATGAAGGCGGGAATGTCCAATTTTACCGTTTCCCTGGCCCAAACGCTGGCTCAGGATAAAATACTGGTCAATTCCGTTTCTCCCGGCCCGGTGTGGACGCGTTCGTGGGAACAGGAGGCCGATCAAATAGCCCGGCAATCCGGGAAACCCCGGAAGGAAATCATCCAGGAAATCCAGTCGGCTACGGGGGGCAGAGTGCCTCTTCACCGCATGGGAGTTCCGGAGGACCTCACCGGGCTCGTATTGTTTCTTTCGTCCGATCTGGCCCGGTGGATTACCGCGGCCAATTTCACCGTGGACGGAGGATGGTTGCGGGATCCCTATTGACCGAAAATGGAATGGATCCTCCTCCACCCCTGAGGAAAAACGTCTGCCACAAGGCAGACGGTTAAAATATCAATTATAGAGATCCCGTTATGAAACCCTTGCGTTCTTCAAGATCCTGTCTTTCACGGAGCGAATTCCCGGGATGCCTCTGGGGCCTGATTCTGGTGTTCGCCGCCGGAGGGTGCTCGGTTTCCAGGACGCCGGTGGAAAACGGCCCAGCACTCATCAGCCAGGAAGATCAGATTTTCGACAAACGGTTCCGGGATATTTCCTTCAAAGAGATCAACCTCGAGCATTTCTGGAAAAATGGGAATACCGGCACGCCACGCGAGCCCGTCGTTCTCACCAACCAGACCATCTCCGACTTGTCCGAATCGATCAAGGACGGGGTTGTCAACATATACACCCGGCGCATTGAGGAGCGCGACGCCAAATTCGGAATATCGCCCAACGACCTTCTGCCGATCAAAATTCCCCTGGTCTCGACCCTCCTCGACATCATACCCTTTCAGGTTCCCATCCCCTACCGCACCGAAGGATTCAGCCTGGGATCCGGATTCATCATCAACGAGGAAGGATATATACTCACCAACGCGCATGTCATCAACAACGCCACCGACATTCGCGTGGTCCTCTCCGAGGGACGCGAGGAGTACCCGGCGAGGATCATCGGCATCGATCGGCTGACCGATTCGGCGCTGATCAAAATGGAAGCCAACGCGCTACTGACCGTCCTGCCTCTGGGATCCTCCGATGAACTGAGGACGGGTGAAATGGTGATCGCGGTGGGCAACCCTCTCGGTCTCAAGCACACCGTGACCTCGGGACTGGTCAGCGCCAAGGAGCGGGTCACTCCCCAGGGAAACGTCAACGTGGATTTTCTTCAAACCGACTCCGCCATCAATCCGGGAAGCAGTGGCGGTCCCCTGCTCAATCTATATGGCGAGGTGGTGGGCATTAATACCGCCCTTCTCCAAAAGGCCCAGTTGATCGGTTTCGCCGTTCCCATAGACACCATCAAGGCCGTCATGCCGATGCTGGTGCTGGGAAAGACCGAACGCGGATGGTTCGGCGCGCAAGCCGGCCCCCTGACCCTTCAAAAGGCGGTTGAATTGGATTATCCCAACGATGGCGGGGTGCTGGTGACCGGGGTGGAAAAGGAGAGCCCGGCGGAACAGGCCGGACTCAAGCCCAACGATATCATCGTCTCGCTCAACGGGAACGAGACGAAAAATTTTATCGTCTTCCGCCGGCAGGTGATCGGCCTGGCTCCCCAAACCCAGCTGGCTCTCAAGGTGTACCGCGAGGGGAAGATCCTGGATGTGTCCAGTACCCTCTTGCAAAAATCATCGGTCCAAACCCCATAAATCTCCAAGGCGGGGAGAAACCGCGGCCCCGGGGCCAACCGGAAAAATGATGGATTGCCAACCCGTCCCGATTGCCTTATTCTAGCTGAAAACTTTTTCAACCGGAATGTTTCGCACCATGCCCCCAAAAATAAATCCAGAGATTTTCCGAGAGTACGACATCCGGGGTCTTGTGGACCAAGACCTCACCCTTTCAGCCGTGGAACTCATCGGCAAGGCCATTGGGACTCATATCCGCCGCAACGGGGGCAAGACCCTGACCCTGGGCCGCGACATGAGAAAGAGTTCTCCGGGGTTTGGCGAGGCGCTGGCGCGCGGACTGCAATCCACGGGCTGTGACGTGATCGATATCGGGCTAGTCCCCACTCCGGTTGCTTATTTTTCCCTGCACCACCTGAAGCCCGATGGCGGCGTCATGATCACCGGCAGTCACAACCCGCCGGAGTTCAACGGCATCAAGATCAGCCACGGCGTTCACAGTCTTTACGGAGAAAAAATCCAGGACCTGCGGAAGCTGATCGAAAATAACGATTTCGAGGCAGGCCGGGGAACCCATCGCGCCACCGACGTCCGCCAGGCCTACATGGAAAATATCTGCAACATTATCCGCATCCCCCGCAAGGTGAAATTCGTGGTCGATGGCGGCAACGGCTGTTTTGGGATCGTCGGACCCGACCTCCTTCGAAAACTGGGGCAGGATCCCATCGAGCTGTTTTGCGAACCCGATGGCACGTTCCCCAACCATCATCCCGATCCGACGGTCCTCAAAAACATGCAGGACCTGATCGCCAAGGTCAAGGAAACCGGATCCGAAATGGGGATGGGTTTTGACGGCGACGCGGACCGGATCGGGGTGATCGACGACAAGGGCAACATCATCTGGGGCGATCAGCTTTTGATCCTTTTCGGACGCGACTTGTTGAAGCGTCATCCCGGCGCGGCCATCGTGGGCGAAGTGAAATGTTCGCAGAACCTGTATCGGGACATCGAGAAGCATGGCGGGAAACCCGTCATGGCCCCGGCCGGGCATTCCCTGATCAAGAAAAAGATGCGCGAGACGCATGCCCTTCTCGCGGGAGAAATGAGCGGCCATATCTGCTTTGCGGACAATTACCTGGGCTTCGATGATGCCACCTTCGCCGCCTGCCGGGTGCTTGAGATCGTGGCCCGGTCGGAGGGCAAACTCTCCGATATGCTGGCCGACATCCCCAAAACCGCATACACGCCGGAAATTCGGATCGACTGCCCCGACTCCAGGAAATTCCAGATCGTCCGGGAATTGACCGAGCATTTCCGCGGCAAGTATGATGTGGTCGACATCGACGGGGTGCGTGTCAATTTCGGCGACGGGTGGGCTCTGGTCCGCGCCTCCAACACGCAACCCGTGCTGGTCCTCCGCTTCGAAGCGGAGACCCAGCCCCGGTTGAAGGAACTCGTCGGCATCATGAAAGAACAACTGGACGGTTACCGCCCGGAGGTTGTGTTCGATCCCGAAATATGATCCCCGCCGACACCCTCTCCGGCTACCGGACCCCCGGCAAGGAGGAACCACCCCATGCTCGTTAAAAAATACCTGCACACCCGCTTTCGCGTGCGGGACATGGATCGCTCGATCCATTTCTACCGCGATATCCTGGGAATGAAGATCACCGAACAGAAAACGTCGCCCCGGGGCTCCCGCCTTGTCTTCCTGGGTTTTCCGGGGTGCGATGCCGAACTGGAGCTTTGTTCGTTTCCCGCCAGCGGAGACATCCACGTTCCCGAGGACCTGGTGCACCTCGCCTTTGAAGTAGATAACCTCGAAACCTGCATGGAGAAACTGAAACAGGCGGGAATCCCCATTACTGAGGGACCGGTTCAGAGCGGTAGCGGAACGCGGTTCATCTTTACCGAAGATCCGGACAAATACGAAATCGAAATGATGGAATACCCGGCCTGATCAACAACGCCGGGTTGCCAGGACAAGCGACTGGGATTCGGGCGGCCCCGTTTTCCCGAATGGGCCGGCGGATTCCATCGGAAAACCATCCTAGCGAATGACCAGTCCCGCGTAGCCCACCACGTGGTCCATGTCCCCGCTCACCTCGCCCGAGGTCTGGTACCGCACCAGTTCGCTCCGCGTCGCCCCCAGCTCTTTCGCGCACAACAGCATCACGGTGACCGGATTCACCCCACACATGGTGATGTGATTGTCTCGCACCGTCTCGTGCAGTCCTTTCGGGTCCAACTTTAAAATCTGATCGATGGCCTTGCGGTCTTTCGTAACGGCGCTGGCGTGAGACTCGTAATGCGTCATATCCGAGCTGGCCACGATCAGGACGGGATCGGTCACCGTTCGCAACGATGCCACCAGGGCGCGGCCGACTTCCCGGCACTCCTCGTAACTCAAACGCATGAGACACAGGGGAACGATCCGGAATGTTTTCCGGAAATATTGCATGAAGGGAAGTTGCGTTTCCAGGGAATGCTCGAAGCGGTGGGCTCGTGGGTCGGCCTGGATCAGGGGTGAGGCTTCGCAGAGGGTACGGGCCAGATCCGAGTCGATTTCGATCGCCCCCATCGGCATCTCCCAGGTTCCCTCGGTCATCACCGAGACGCGATGGCCCTCTCCCGTGTGGTTGGGTCCGATGAGGATCACCCGGCCGGGAATCGTCACGTGGGAAAACACCGCCCCCGCCACCGCGCCCGAATACATGAAACCCGCATGTGGCGATACCACGCCCAGGGCCGGGCTCGGGACACACCCTTCATCCAGTTTGAGTTTCACGTCGGATTTCAGCAGGGCGGGATCGCCCGAATAAAATCTTCCCGCCACCGCAGGGGTGCGAATCATACTGGCCTCCCCAACCTCATTCGTTGCGAACATCGCCCGTCATGGGGACGAATCGAACGCCGGTGATATTGCGCTTCTGTAATCCACCGGGCGTTTTGGTGATTAACAACAGATCCTGGACCTGGAATTCGCCGCCCAGCGGCATCACGATTCTTCCGCCCATTTTCAATTGATCGATGAGGGGTTCGGGAATTTTGGGCGCCGCCGCAGTAACCAGAATCGCGTCGAAAGGTCCCGCCTCGGCCCATCCCTGATAACCGTCGCCATGCCGCACGTGGACGTTCTTGTATCCCAGCCGGGACAGCAGGCCGCGCGCGGAATCGGCCAGGATCCCGATGATCTCAATAGTGTAAACCTCCTTGACGATTTCCGCCAGCACCGCCGCCTGATAACCCGAACCGGTGCCGATTTCCAGAACGCGGTCGCCGGGGTGCAGTTTGGCCGACTGCGTCATGAGCGCCACGACATAGGGCTGTGAAATGGTTTGTCCGGCCTGGATGGGAAGGGGTTGATCGGCGTATGCGAGGGCCGAATACCGGGGAGATACAAACAGGTGGCGGGGAACCTTGAGCATGGCATCCAGGACTGCGGTATCGTGAATATCGCGTCCGGCCAGGTCCACCGCAACCATGCGTTTGCGGGCCTCATCGTGATCGGCGCCGGGAAGAATCGTCAGCGCCGACAAAAACACGGAAGAAAGGGTGACAAACAGCGTGGAAAAAAACGATCTAAAAAATGAGACCGTTTTTCTTAAGCCATTCGTCGGCGTCGAATTCCCGGCTGGCGAATTCCTGAAAATCGATCTCTTTTTTGGAAAGTTTCCGCCCATCTATATACTGCGCCGCCTCTGAGGGTTTTTTCCGCGATCGCTTTTTGACGGGTTTCTTTTCGATAAGCTCTTCTTCCTCGCAACCGGAGGTTTCAAGACCCTCGGTGAGGACCTGCATTTTCAGAACCAGGACCATGAAGCTCTGCGGACAGATTTTTTCTTTCTTTTGTATTTCGGCAACGATTTTTTTAACCTTCTCCGAAGTCATCACCGCTTCGGTGATCGCTTTGGACAGTTTTTCAAAATCGCGCTCTGACCCATGAGAATGGCTCACGACAGGACCCCCTTTCCAATAGATCGAATGGAAGGATTCTTCCCTTCAAGTGTACTTCCAAAATAGACAGTCTCGCGCAAGTTGTCAAGGAGATACAAAGTCATTCCGAATCGGAGGCTCAATATTTGGGAACCGTTGGATCGATCTGGTCCGACCACGCCTCGATTCCCCCCGCCATACTCTTCACCTTGGCGAAACCCATTTTCTTTAAGGCTTTAGCCGCCTTCAAGCTACGCACCCCGGCCTTGCAATGAACCACGAGTTCCTCGTCCTTCCGGAGCCCGTTCAAATTCTCCGGTTTCATCTCCTGGATTTGTCCCAGCGGAATCAGGATGGATCCCGCGATCCGGCAGATATCGTATTCCGAGGGTTCCCGCACATCTACCAGCTTGAACGGCCGGTTGCCCTGGCGCATGCGCTGGACCTCTTCCACCGAAATTTCCATCTCGCGGTCCTCGGCGCTGTCTTGCGCGGGCATGATCCCGCAGAATTGCTCGTAGTCGATAAGCTCGTGGATGGTGGGGTTATCTCCGCAAATGGGACAGGTCTTGTCCTTGCGCAATCTCATTTCCTTGAACTTCATCGCGAGCGCATCAAAGATCAACAGACGCCCCACCAGCGTATCCCCTTTTCCGAGAATGATCTTCAAAACCTCGGTGGCCTGGATCAGACCGATCACCCCCGGAAGCACCCCCAGCACTCCCCCCTCGGCGCAACTGGGCACCAGGCCCGGCGGCGGGGGCTCGGGATACAAACAGCGATAGCAGGGCCCCACCCGGGAATCGAATACCGAAGCCTGCCCCTCGAACCGCAGGATACATCCGTAAATGTAAGGTTTGCCCAGAAGAACGCAG
>Ga0210019_1000965_pt1 | contig 32460 bp, 28 predicted proteins | sample CryGeyCG2114_020_2_FD_183969 | JGI IMG/M metagenome (GOLD analysis project Ga0210019, IMG submission 183969) | Groundwater microbial communities from aquifer - Crystal Geyser CG11_big_fil_rev_8/21/14_0.20 (SPAdes) (version 2) | ecosystem: Environmental > Aquatic > Deep subsurface > Groundwater ...
CAGATTCCCACCGTGTGCGCATGTTTCCATCGTTTGCGAACTGTGGGCCGTGTCCACTTCCAGCTCGTTCGCTTGACGCAGCTGCGGGATGATCTTTAATGAGGTTTTGGTAACCAACCATGAGGTGGCTAGCAATCACTCCCAGTTCAAACCAATGGCCCGAGGTGTCTTCTGCCTCGACCTTATCGATTCTCCACAAACCTGGTTCGGTTATTGGTGGGGCTCGAAGATCAAAAAGTTTGGATTCCCCTGGAAGTATTACTACCGTACCTTGGTTAGACTGCAAACCAAATGCTTCAACATTGCCTTCACCTTTCTTCAATCGCAGGAATACGGTTCTAAGGTAAACCGGTACTTCTCCATTGTTTTCAAGCTTAGTCGAAAACATTACTTCTTCACTAAGACTGGGGCTAGTACGTTCCACCGTAAACTCGCTCCGCACCAAACTCATTACGCCTGGTGGATCGACTTCTCCGGGTTCTTCAACCAGATACGTTGCTGGATTAAGCGTGTCAGTCAGTAGGCTTCCTGCATTTTTATTCAAAACAAAATGCAAGTGAACACCATACGCCCATCCCGTATCACCCATGGTTCCTATCCGTTGGGCTTTAGCTACCAAATCACCGACAGCAACTTGAATGTTGCTTTGAAGGTGGTAATATCCGGTGTAATAGTAATCTCCCGGTACACCATGGCGTATGCGAATTTGATACCCTCCGCAATTTTCCCTCCCTGGTTGTCCCTTTGAGACCCAATCCTCTTCACTAACAGTTTCACCACAACCATATTGTCCGGTCATCCATCCTGCCTTGATTACTTCACCAGCCTCTGCTGCAAGTATTGGCTTTTCTTCTGCAGTAGTAGAAATATCTAAGGCAAGATGAAAATCTTCAGGTGAATTATAAAAATACCCTTGTCCTACCCTTCTCAATTGGGGCAAAACTGGCCAAGATAAAGCAATACTCTCGGCTTTCAACACATTTCGGTCTTGGATAAAACATAAACCAACAAGAAAAAACACCAACAGTAGCTTTTTCATCTTAATTCTCCTTTGTGATTGTTAAAGATCTATTCGATTACAAATGAATCTATAATTTGTAATGCCTCTATATACCTCCCGTCAGACTCAGGAATAATTGTTCCTGTAGTGTAGACGCCGTTCTCTGTCAATACGAAGACTCTTACCCTTTTAAAGGGTTCGGTTGCTGACTCCGAAGTAGTAGTTTCTGTACAAGACACATAAATGTATTTGCCTTTAGTTATACTTGCAGTTTTTACTACTGAAATATATGAAGATGCATTTGTTTTCTCGAATACGGTTGGTTCCCCTACGTTTAAATTTGCAATTTTCTTAAAATACTCTGTTTCCCTTAAAAAGGGATCGCCTGGAAAGATTTGCTTCTCATCTTCTAGACTAGTAAAGGTAACACCTACAGTGTCATATAATCTCATAGCGAATTCAGGGAAATCTTGATATGAAATATCAATGCTTCTTCCTGAATCGCTACGTATAAACCAACTATTTGGGTACTTAACGCTAAACCCATACTTCTCATTTGTATACGTTTTCCAATCAGAAGTATCAATAGTTGTTTCCGAAGGGGTTGGCATAAGCGTTGGTACTGTTGGTGCAACATCTCGCTGTGTTGATACATACCAAAACCCAATTCCCACCAAAACCACGACGGCTAAAAGCGCAATCATTATGTTTCCGTCGTTTTGTTTAATCATGGTTTATATATAACCCTGAATATAATCTTTGTCAATAGATAGTCACGTATCATTCTTCTAAATACTACATAATTACCTACTTACAAAATCGTCTAGATTCTCCCGGCTGAATGACCACCGTACCTTGATTAGCCTGTAACCCAAACACGTTGACTACACTGTCTCCTTTCTTCAATCGCAGGAATACGGTTCTAAGGTAAACCGGTACTTCTCCATTGTTTTCGAGCTTAGTCGAAAACCAAACTTCTTCACTGAGACTGGGGTTAGTGCGTTCCACCGTAAACTCGCTCCGCACCAAACTCATTGTTCCTGCATTAACCCCACAGTTTCCATATGTTCCAGCTACTATCCCTACCAGGTAATCGCATGGATTTACGCAAGCTAGGCATGGTAAACCAGTCATTACTGAAGAGTTTAGCATGACCTGAAAGTGCAAGTGAGTGCCATAGCATGTACCAATACACCCCATTGTGCCGATTTTCTGTCCAGCTACAATTTGTTGGTTTTCTGAAACCACAGTTTCAGAAAGATGTCCGTACCATGTGTAATACGTACCACCGTCATAACCAGTGTGCTCTATCTTTACAACATTTCCGCTAACAGAGTCAAATTTCACCACATGAACCTTTCCAGATGCCGCAGCTACTAAAGTGTAGTTCTTTGGGTTTGAGGTTGTTATGATATCAATCCCAGTATGTGGTCCACCCTGTCCGTCATATGAACCTGATGCATAGGGCTGAACTACTGGCCAAATCAATCTAAGGGGATTGCTGGCCTCAACCTGTTTAACCGTACCGCCCACTCTCCACAACACAAAAACTGTAAGAAATACAAACACAGATAACCCAAGCAGCCTTTTCATCTCTCACTTTTCCTTTTTAAGGTACCATTGTGTTAACAACGCGCTGTTGCTAACCTCACTCAACAAATTCAATGCTATCAATTATTGAATTTCGAATTGTGCGATACAAATCTTGATCATACTGTCCTATGGCAAAAGTAATATTGAGATAAACCTGGTCAACCTGAAAGACGAGTCTATAAATTTGGTCATTGCTTCCCCCAACTGTACTTATGATTAGTGATTTCCCTTGATAAGTAGTGCTAATTAAATCGTCGTATTCAACACCTGAATAAAAGTCACTTAGGTGATTAAATACATCGTCAAATAGAGATTCGCTTTTCGGTATACTGGTGTCGATTATAACCATCAATCCATCAATTACCTCTCTATATTCTGGTTGATTGTCTCCTCGTAGAAAAAGTTTATCTTGACCCTGTATTGAAATATCTTTCATCTCCGCCGGATACTTGAACGAAAAACCCAATTCCTCATCCGTATACGTTTTCCAGTCTGACGTATCGAGAGTCGTTGAGATTGTTGGAGTTGGAGTTGAAACTAACACGGGGCTTTTAGCCGGATTCGCGCCATACAGATACCCCGACCCGAAAAGAATAATGGTAGCGAGTACCACGATTATCGCGCTCAAGATACTTTCTGTTTTCATGCTTAATATATACACAAATATATAGCGCACGTCAAGGGGTGATTTATATGACTTTAATTCTCAATAGTAAGAGCTCGCAATCGCCGAATGCCATCGCCTCGTTCAGGGTGAAAATGAATGCTATAAGAAACGCCTGCTGGCGTTTTTTCTTGCCAATCTTGATCGTGTAATCCCTTCGCAGAATCTATTACACGAATATGCGCTGTATGCGGACCTTGTGAAACTGTTCGCTGATACGAGGAATGTGCATACGTTATCGATTCGATCACACCCAGTTTTTTGGTAACATCAACAACTAAAAGCACATGATCACCTGGCGTTTTAACACTCAAACGAATAAGATCTCCAACACGAACGTCTGATAGGTGAGCCACCTTGATCGTATTTTTTTCGCTCGTTAGCATATCGGCATTTACGTGCCTCACAATCCCCTGTTTAAACAGCACCCACACTAACGCGTTAATAATACCTTTAGGTTTGGCAAGAATTGACGATAACGGTTTGTTGAGAATCTCCACAACATACGCATGTAACAAATGGTATGCAAAACCAGAGCACTCAACGCCAATCTCATTTTCATTCATAAATGCAAATATTTCACTTTCTGAATGGGAATCCAGATCAAACTGGTATGTTTTTGCTATACGATTAAGTTCAGTCCGTATCATCTGCGGTGTTCCTTTTCCAGCCGTTCGCATTAGATTGAATCGTTTTCTATTGATCACATAGGGGATTTTGATCCGCTTTTCACCAACTAAAAAATTCGTATACTCCGTCAACACGTGTAACATTTTTTGCTCAGCTCGATCAATAATAAGTCGTTGGATTAATTTCTCACTAAGACCATTCATCCCTCCCGAAGAAAGGAGTAGGTACACGCAAGAATCGCAACGTGATACGAGGTCATCCAAAAGTAGCTCTTGCTTTGGCGCATACAGTACGTTGTGGAATGTTCTTGAAATTGCCGTAACAATATCTTTACCCGTAATACGTGTTTCATCGGTTTTTGTGATCGACACTTTGGGAACATACACCGTAGAAGCGCCGTCAAACCTATGGTCAAACTCCGCAAGTACAGAGGAGTTTTTTAACGATGAAGAAAACATATCGAAAACAACCAGAATGTTTCTGTCCGGCCATGTTTCTAAAACAGCCGAAATTGCTGCCTGAGCTTTGACCGGCGAATGTGCAAGATCACGTACAACGATTGTCTTGTGGTGTTCATATACAATTTCCATACGCTGTTTTAGCCCACGATACGCATCGAGTGCCTGCCGAACTTTGACATGATCAAATCCAAATTCAGCACAAAGCGCATACGCTGCCGTAAGGTTGTCATTATTAAATGAACCAATAACGTTACCGTTCCAGGAAAGTTTTTTGGTTCGATAATCAGTCTCGCCGGCACGTGAATACGTAACAACACGACATGGCGCAAACGGAATGATTTTGTCGATGTTTTTACCATCACGATTAACGACCAACAACCCATCTTTAGGCAACAGCTTTATAAACTCGATATAATTTTTGACATACATATCTTCCGTTGGAAACTGATCATAATGGTCCCACTCTGCTGACGTGAGAATTACGTATCGTGGTTTATAGTAGAAAAACTTTGAGGTGGGAACTTGGTCACCCATTGGCGGTACCGGATATTCATCACCCTCGATTATCGACCAATCACCATCGGCAGAAACTAAACTCTCGGGTAAATCAACCATCTGCCCTCCAACCATGAAGGAAGGATTAAGACCTAATTTGCTAAACACAAACGTTAACGCACCTGATACCGTGCCTTTCCCAAAATTGCCAGCCACAACGATTGAATTCTTTTTCACCACGTAATCCGAGAGCACTTCAGGATAATTAACAACACGTTTCCCCAGAAGAATTGCTTTTTCGTATTCGACATTATGCGGGTCAACAAGTAATGCATTACCTCCCACCACCACAAGATCTGTATCTACTGTTAAATTATCAGCGCCATACGGAGTTTTTATTGCAACCCCAATACTCTCAAGAAACGTACTTGCCGGTGGATACACGTTTGCATCTGACCCTGAAACCTGCCACCCTTTTTTTATAAGCATATGTGCGAGAGCCGAAGTTGCTTTACCTGCAATGCCAATAATATGAACTTTCATTAGTGTTAATTTTCTTGTGAATCAACTGTTTGGCCAGCCTGATCCTGACGGCCTTCTGATAATGCCAACACCTTTAGATATTCAGACATAGTAGAAACTCCCGCCAATTCTAGCCATGTATTATCTCTAAACAAATCCGGACCGTCATGCTTTTCAACAAGGTACGATAATGCCTCCATACTCGAATTCCATCGAGCGCCATCAAAAAACTCACCACCCGAAAAGTTAGTTTTATATAAAGCCGAAGGTTTATATACTGTTCCAAGGTAGGCATGTGCCAACCCATCTTTTTGGGCCCATTGAATCGCTTCAAGCATCATTCGTGAACCAAGCCCGCTTGCGTTCATTGCGGGATTAAGAAATGCCATCCAATAAAACATACTGCCTTTCAAAACCATAACTGGTACCATTCCTGCAATGCGATCATCGTCCTGTTTTCTCCACATAAAAACAGTGTTTGAAAGATGTGGTGAAAATATTCGTTTTATCGCGTGATCCGAAATAGCGACCTCCCCAATCGTATCGATAATATACTGGCGCATCCACAAAAGTTCACTGTTTGAGATCTTATAGGTGCTACTTGATTGAATCGTAAAATGATACGGGATTGTTTTTTTAATAACCCGCCTATTTTCAGAAGATGCGATAAATTTGGTCAGATCAATCCGAAACGACCTTGCTAAATACCACAACCTGATCTTCATGCGTGAAGGTAAAAACCCACGCGAAAGCAAATCATTGCGGTCATCATTCGGCTCCTGTAATCCCCACACCTGATAAGGAAATGAGTATGACTCGTAGTGTGGAAGATGTTCCGAAAAAAATAGTTTCATACCTACCGTAATTGTAACATTTACGACTCGCGTATCATGGGGATATGAATCAAAACGACTCGTTTAAGAACCTTACTTCAATTATACTTACATACCATCCTCAAGCTAACATTTCACTCCTTAAAAATGCATATGCATTTGCTGATATGGCCTATGTTAACAACAAGCGCATCGATGGTAGTCCCCTTATGCAGCATGCTCTTGAAACCGCCCATATACTTGCAGACATTCAAGTTGATGAACATACCATTGCAGCTGGGCTTTTGCATGACGTCATTCACGAAACCGATATAGTAATCGACGATCTTTCTGATGAATTCGACACTGAAACAATTAAGTTAATAGCTGGCATCAGCAAGTTAAAAACCTATACCACAAAACAAAGTGAGCTTGCCTACGCCCAACAGCTCAGAAACCTTTTTCTGGCAACAACCGAGGATATCCGAGTTGTTCTTGTGCGTTTAGCAGAAAAAATTCACAATCTAAGAACTATAAACTCACTCCCAGAAGAGAAACAACGTGTGGTTGCCCAAAAGGCAATCGACATCTACGCGCCACTTGCCGATCTCTTAGGTGTTCAAAAGTTTAAGCGCGAACTAGAAGATCGTGCATTCGAAATCTTAAAACCAGAAGAATCTCAATTGATTCAAGAGTACTACAACCGTAACTTTGGATCTCAACATGGAGAGATGGATCTGATCACAAGTGAGCTTGCCAATACCCTTCTAAACAGATCCATTCCCCATTCTCTGTATGGAAGAATGAAGGCGCGTTATAGTACGTACCGTAAATTTCTTGCAGATAATCCCCATGCACTCTCCCTTGAACAATACCTTGAAACTCTCCACGACAAAATTGCGTTTACCGTGATTGCGCAATCGCCTGAAGACTGCTACCGTTGTTTAAGCACGCTTAGAAGGGAATTTCCATCAGCAAAAAATATCGTTAAAGACTACATTGCAAACCCAAAACCAAACGGATATCGGTCAATCCACACCTACATTGCGGTACAAAATGACATTCCGTGCGAAGTTCAGATTAAAACACGCGACATGCACGAGTTCAATGAACACGGACCTGCAGCCCATGCTTTTTACAAACTCATTGGGCGCAAACGTGGTTCGTTACTTTCTACCCCCGAAAATAAAATAATGCAAATCAAAGAGTTGCTTAATTGGAAAGACAGTATTCTTAATGAAAATCAAAAGGCAACAAAACTAACCACTTTTCACTCTCAAATCTATGTGTTTACCCCTAAAGCAGACGTGATTGAGCTACCAAATGATGCAACACCCATCGATTTTGCCTACCATATCCACACTAAAATTGGTGACGGAATGCGGGGTGCTTACGTAAATGGAAAATTTGTAGGCATCGACCATACACTTAAAAATGGAGACGTATGCGAGATCCTTTCACACAAAGGAAGGCGCAAACCAAGTGCTGACTGGCTGAGAATTGCAAAAACCGCGAGTGCTCGCAGTCAAATTAGAAAGTCGCTTCTTTCAAAATAGTTTTCACCGTCTCTTGATCACTCCAGGGAGTTTCCGTTTTGCCATCAAGATTCATTGACTTTTCATGGCCCTTCCCTGTAATAATCACTACATCACCTTGGTGAGCTAATTTTGTTATTGCAAACTCAATTGCCTTAAAACGATCTGGCTCAACATAATACGTTTTGTCTTTTTTTCCGCCGATACTTTCAATACCTGCGGCAATCTGACTACAAATATCAATTACATGTTCTGATCGAGGATCCTCAGCGGTAATCACTTGAATATCAGCGTAGGTAGAAGAGGTGCTACCCATCGAAGCTCTTTTTGATGTATCTCTCTGACCCGCACTTCCAAACACCACAATGAGTCGGCCGTTACCTTCAACAAACTTTCTAGCCGAAGTTAATGCATGTTCTAACGCGTTTGGTGTATGGGCAAAATCTACCATAACCCGAAATACTCCCTTATGAACAGTTTCCATCCTTCCCGAAAGTTGCGTAAGCGACTCAACTCCTTGTTTTATGTACTGACGAGAGATACCTAGCGCGTTTGCAATACAAGCAGCAAGTCGCGCATTACTTCTGTTGTAATCGCCCACAAGATTAATGGAAACTCCTTCCAACAATGAATCCTTACAATCATCAGACATAAACTGTTTCCTGCCTACCTGTATAAATGATAGTTTTGTGTTTTTGTATGATTCAAAATTCTTATGGTAGTCTAAATGTTCTGGCGTAATGTTGGTAAGTGCGGTTACGTCAAACGTTATTCCCCAAAATCGATGTTGTGAAATCGCATGCGAAGTTACTTCCAAAACGACATGCGTTATGCCTTCGTTTACCATCTCTCTCAAAATCCTTTGTACATTCCAACCGCTCGGGCTCGTTACATGAAACCCCGTATCAATTTCTTTATCGCCAAACTTAGCCGATATTGTTGAAATGAGCCCAGTGTGAATACCTGCCGCCGTAAAAATTGAGTGCGTGTAATTTGCAGTTGTAGTCTTTCCATCAGTTCCGGTAATTCCAATAACTGTTAATTTCCTCGAAGGAAAACCAAAATATACATTTGCGATAACAGACTCAATTACATGAATTATATTCTTTATAAATTTCATGGACTATAACCGCTTTTTCCACCGCTCAAGCTTTACAAATGCCCAAACAAGCGCGTACTTCCATTTTTTTATAGGAAAATCAAGCGTATGCATCCACCGAACTCGTTGCCCCCCAAATCCCCGTTTAAACAGCGTAAGACCCGCGCGCGGATGGTTAGGATCGTCCGTTGGTGCAACTCCCCAAAAATCGTATCGCGTTTTACCACGCTCCTTTGCGCGTGTAATGAGTGCCCACTGCAATGCATATTGCGCATAAACTTCGGGATCCGTTCGAACAGATCCACTGTGATGATAAAACGCCGAATCGTCATAATACACCAAAAAGGCTGCCGCTAATGCAACTCCCTCTTTTTCGGCAATTAATATCTCGATCAAATCATCTTTATAAAATGCTTCAAACTCATCAACAAAAAACTGCTTTCCGTAGGGAACAAAATGGTGTCGCTCAACGGTTTTTTGGTACACATCAAAAAGTATGTCAATATCTTTAGGATCGGTTGAAATACGTACGGTAACCCCTTGCTTTTCAGCTCTGCGAACATAATAACGGGTATTTTTTCTCATGGATGCCAAAAGTTCATCTTCAGATTTAGTTAGATCTAGCACCATCGTATATTCAGCATTAAAATACATCGGAGCCTTTTTGTATCCCATTGCCAAAAACGGTTTAAGCGCTTCTTCTTCGTAGCTAAGTGGCGCACGAAACCGCATAAAATCAAGGTTATTCTCTTTACAGTATGCACGAATATACTCGTGGAACATATTAAATTGCGCAGCGTCCTGCCAGTCAATAAGAGGACCAGCATGCGTAACGATATAATGTGCGCGACGTGACCTGACAATCGTGTATAGGCCTGCACCAATAAGCTCATCGTTGTCGTATAAACCTAACCGCAAAACCTCATGACCTTGTTTTTCCTCAAAATCGCCCCAATTCCACGATTGAAGCATTGTCATTGGCTCTTTTGAACACACAAAAGCACGCCACTCTTTGTTATTAGTTACTGGTTTTATCTCCATAATGAGTTCTATACTGATCATACACCGAAACGACGCGTTGAATGTCATTCCCACTCATTCTCTGATATACTGGTAAATTAACGACATGGGCACAAACTTCTTCTGCATGTGGCGCGCTCCCAATCTGATATCCTGTTTTTGAAAGATCAACTTGCTTGGGTGCAACTACTTGGTCGTACCAATCCCCCAAAACTATGTGTTGCGCCAAAAAATAGGCATACATTTGCTCAACTCGTTCGGAAAACACCGCATATCGCAACCACACACGTCCGCTAGTATCCGGTTGAATACACGGTATTCCAGCTTGTGCGTATGCATGTGCAATTTCAAGACGCCTTGTGTTCATGGCTTCAAGTTGATCAAGTTGACGCATTGCCAGTACCGCCAATGCCCCTGGATATGCGCGTGTTGTCCACAACGGTCTTTGCCCACACGACTTTTCTTCTCGTGATGTTGCTTTTGAAATAATCCCCGTGTGCGAAAACAACCAGTGAACAAATTTTCCACATCCAAACCATGTGTAGGTAACAATTGAAACATACGTAATGATAGGGTGAAAAAGTTGTTTTATGATCCATCCACGATTAACTGGTTGTAATACGGTAATTTTGTGACGTAATTCACTTACTTTTTGAGGATCATTAACCACAATAATGCCACCAAAAACAGAACTAATTATCTTATCGCGTCCAAAACTGAAGATGCCGATATCGCCAAACGTTCCCACAGATTTTTGATGGTGGGTTGCACCAAGAGCGTGAGCACAGTCTTCGATCACCATGATTCCATTATCGTGAGCAAACGCAACAATCTCCTCAAGCTGTGGAACAACAAGCCCAAACGTGTGTTGCAGAATGATCGCTTTGGTTTGAGGCGTAACATGCTCACGTATTTGTTTAAACGAAAGACACAACGTATCTTGCTCAATGTCCACAATTATCGGTGTAGCTTTAACCCACTGGATAGCATTAACTACCGCAACACAGTTAAACGCTTGCATGATAACTTCGTCACCTTCCGAAATATTGTATGCAGAAAGTGCCTGTGAAATACCAGACCTACCACTAATGACGGGGAAAACACATTCAGGAGAAACATCCACGGTTTCAGAAAACTTCTGAGTAAGATCCAAAACGGCCTTGAGAGAATACCAATTCCACGGCGAAAACAGTAGTTTTGTGGCCAACCAAACATCCTTGATGGTTACATTGGGGGATAAACTTGGTGAGAGTAAGCGCGTCATAATTTAAGGTTTGGTATGTAAACGTAACAATTCGATAGCTTCATTATTAATTCGTGACCGACCTTCGAATAACACCGCAATTGAACCAGAACATTGGTGAATCTGGGAAACAAGTATATCCGAATCAGTGACAACCGTTGCCGTTGGATAGAATAGAGCATGCAAGGGCTCAACCATAAACAAATTTTCGGTAACGTTAATCGACTCTTCATATAACCGTGCGTTTATCGTTTGAGACTGCTCTCCAAGTTCATAGATCCCTGTTGTTACCACAACGCGCGTATCTACATCAAGTTGTGCCAACGCCAACAGAGCTGCCAAAAACCCGGTGCTATTGCTGTTGTACGTATCGTCAATAATAGTTAGGCCATCAGGGCAATTAATGAACTGCATGTGTTGACTCATTGGAACAACTCGCTGTACGCCACGAGAGATTTCATCCTCAGTCATGCCAAGTTCACGTGCCACACAGACTGCCGCATTCACGTTTTCCGAAACCTGTTTCGACTCATACGTAACAGTGCGTACCGGAATTTGATCACGTACCGATCGCACGCCTTGGTCAGCCCAATTGATGATTGCAACACCATCTTTGGGAAGAGCCTGCATTAATTCAAGTTTTGCCTTTGTAATGTTTTCATAGTTTCCAAAAAGTCCAAGATGTTGCTCATTGATACCAGTGAGAACCCCTATCGAAGGCTTCATCGCTTTTGCTACCGATCGAATTACTCCACGGTAATACGCGCCCATCTCAACAACATAAATCTCATATGAGGAATGTAACGACCTTATGGCATGAAGTGCAACTCCGATTTCACCATTGGCACTTTTGGGCGTTCGTAGAACTTTATATTTTTCTGAGAGGACATCTGCAATTGCTTCTTTTGTCGATGTTTTTCCATACGATCCTGTTACCCCTATCACAATGAGATTTTTAAGTTTAGCCCGTTTTACCCCTGCCAGATACAGCAAAATCCTTTCCACCATCGATGACGGAATCGCCCACAACCCGACCGAAATTGAAACACAAAACGGTGCCAAAACTACAACCACGAACGAAGCGATAATTGCCCAGAGGTATGTAAACTTTGGAATAAACAATAAGGGAAGGCAGATTAACAAAATACTCGTAAGCATAATACCAACCATTTTTACCGTGAACTTGGGTCGCTTACGATTTCCCACCATCCACAATATGAGTAACTCACGCTGTGATAGCGCCTGTATATACAGCCTCATTCGATCACATCGATATCCCTTAAGTTGCCATTGGTATAACCAAAAAAAGAAATTCATTGTTTCTGTGTTCCCACCGCTAACTGCACAAACTCGTTTACTGCTGGTATCACAAGCTGTGGGGCATCATATATGAACGAATGGTTTGCACCGGCCACCTCGATATATGTTGACTGTGGAATATTTTTACGCCACACGAGTGATTGTGAAATCGGTGTAGCTGTATCGTTTTGTGCCCATATGATGAGGGTTGGTATGTGAATATTTCCAAGATCTGAGGAGATGTCTTGTGACACAACGCGCGCTAATACGTTTTTCATATGAACACTCGCCTGTGCGTAATCTGTTGCGCCTGAGATTTTATACCAAACACGCTGTAACCTTGTCCGAAATGCCAATAAGCCTGGTAACTTTAGTATGTGAGAAATAGAATGAATGATAAAAAAACGTATGCGTTTAACGGTTGATGTTGTACGTATTCCTGAAGGTGAAACGACCACAAGCCCTAACACATTCGAAAGGTTTTTTGTTGCAACAAGAGCGCAAATTGCTCCACCGAACGAGTGACCGAGAAGGATAACCGGACCTGAAATGTTTGACACATAGGAAGAAAGCCAGTTTGCATAGTCATACACACCCCACACGCCAGTAGGTTCCGGCTCACCGCCAAACCCAGGCATATCTGGTGCATACACACGATAACCTGCAGTAACAAACTCATTCGTAAGTTTACTAAAAACATGGTGTTTATACGTCCACCCATGGACCAATACTACGGTTGGCACGTTGTTACTGTTCGTCATCATGAGAAATTTTCATTCCAAGCGTTGTAAGTTTTTCATAGATATGTTCGTGCACATTGGCAATATACGATGAGCTAGTTATGGTAGAAACTCCTTTTGCAGACTGTGCGCACAAAACTGCACATAACTCTGCCTCATACGAGGTTACCGTAACGTTCGTAGCATGTAATTCTGTTGGACCAAACACGCGTACTTCTGAATAATCATCATCAATATTCAACATCGACACTTGAGCGCCAAAAGAAATGAGCACTGGCACTATATGTTCTGCAACATCATGATGCATATACAAATTACTCTCACCTTCAGAGTACGCGCCCAACACACAAAGAACCGTTTGCCACTCTGATGGTAGTCTAAACGCCTCTTCAAACGTTTGTACGGTAGGAAAATACCGACGATTCTCAGACCAAATCCGCGCAACATCTCTATCGATAGAAAATGTCGCACCTTTTTCCTGAAACCTCTTGGTCATACGAGCTAATTGCCGCGTAGGAAAATCTCGAATAGTAACGTCACCGGTCGAAACACAAACAAGAGACATAACAAGCAATGACTCCGCAACGGACTTTGGCAATGCATAAGAAATACCAACTAGTAACTCTACCCCAACAACCGTGATATCTGGATATTCTCCCGAGATCGAAACACCCATCTTTGTAAAAATCTCAGTCAAATTTTCATGATCTTGCGAAGCTACTACTTGAGTAATTTTTGTTTTTTGACTTGATGTAGCAGCCATGATTAACGCTACACTTTCAACTAACACTCGCTTCTCATAGCTTACTACGTTAGATATTTCTATCGTTCGATCAGAAACACTGGATTCGTACGTTGCAACTACATATTCATTTTGAAGTTCTACACGTACATCAAAAGCGGTTAATACGGGTGCTATTTCAGGATATGCGGCAATAATAGTTTTGGGAATTCCCGCTCGTTTGAACTTAGCCAGCAGTGCCGCCCATAATAGTATCGCATCACGAGGTAGTAATTTTGTGTTTTTAGGAATTGCAAGTGTTGAAATTTTCTCCCCATGTATTTCTAGCACTTTTTCTGTTGAAATCTCGGCACCTAAAAATGATATCTGGTCAATAACTTCAGTCAACGATTTACAATCAGGCGGATTAGTTATCTTTGTAGGAGTTTCGGTCATTATCCCTGCCCACAAGGCACATTTTGCGCTCTCAACACTTTCAGATAAGGTGAAATTGCCTGAGATTTGGCTTCTCCCGTGGATAGTAGTGTGTGATAACTTCATGAATTCGCTTTATTATAGTCAATTACTTGTAATATTGCATTACGGTCCGACTTTTGGGGCAATATTAAAATACACCATCAGATCGCGCGCGTATTCAAACCACAAAGGTACAACGGTATCGGCAGAATATGTTGAAGCGCTCGGTTCACTCAGCTTAAACAATAGTACAAATTTGGGAGACTCTATCGAAGCGTATCCAATAAACGTGGTATTAGTTTTGTTTGGATCATATTGTCCATGTACGGGTATCTGAGCAGTTCCTGTCTTACCACCCACGCTGTAATCCTGCATTCCCGCATGAGAGACAAACCACTTAAACTCGCCGTCAGTAACTACTCTGCCAAGCATAAGCCTCATCGATTCCGAAGTATCCGCCGAAATCGGAGAGCTCACCTCTTCTGATGGAATTTCAATAGGGGTTATGTTACCCAAGGAATCATAGTCAATAAGTCTTTTGACGATATGCGGTTTATATAAGTGCCCGCCATTAATAAGAGAAGAAAACACTGTTACCATCTGTAAGGGGGTTACTGAAATTCCTTGTCCAAACGACATATTGGCAAGGTCAATGTCTCGCCAACTCGAAGGATCACGAACAATGCCCATCTCCTCGCCTTGCAAATCTACACCCGTTACATCACCAAACCCAAAGGCTGAAAGATAGGTACTAAAGGTATCAAAACCAACTTGATGACCAACCCATGCAGCACCAGTATTGATTGAATGCTCAAGAATCTGAGTCATTGTTATGGTCCCTAAATATTTATTATTCCAGGTTCGAACCGGAAAACCACTATAAACCACGGGCCCATTATCTTCGTATGTTGTTGAAGGATTAACCAACCCTTCGTTTAACGCCATTGAAATAGTAATGGGCTTCATCACAGAGCCAGGCTCGTAGTTACCACCAATTGCAAGATTTCTAAACACGCCCACATTACTCACGTCTGACTCACCTTTTAATTCATCAGTCCAGTATTCAGGAAAATATGAGGGGTAATTTGCCATCGCTAAAATGCCACCACTATACGGATCCATAAGCACAGCAGTTCCATTTTTAGCACCATATTTTTCAACACCTTCTTGTAGTTTTTTTTCAAGGAGATATTGCAGCTCCCGGTTTATTGTAAGTACCAAATCACGTCCATCGGCTGGCTCTTTTCGATACGACTCTCCATAAGGAATTGGTTTTCCGGAAACATCCGTCTCCGTTATGGCATACCCTGCTCTGCCGGAAAGATCGCCTTCATAGAACCCTTCAAGTCCAAAATAACCTTTATCAAAACCTTGTTCATCTTTTCCTACAAACCCTAACACTTGTGACAGCATAGTACCTTCGGGATAGGTGCGCCGAGTTCCTGAAAGAACGTGTAACCCCATTTTTTCTTTTGTAACAAGTGTATCGGCTTGTTCTTTGGTCACATCACTCAATAGTTGCACAAACTGGTTATTCTCTTGTGCACACAGTTTTGCAATCGTATCGTGTAACGATTCCTTCATGTACGGTTTCCAATCAAGTTGATCAAGCGGAAACATATACCGAAGTGAATGCAGGCTCGTTGGCAATGCAATCTTAAACGATTCTTCATCGTGATCTGTATACAACCTTTTGTGGATTTTCTCATCAACTGGTTCATTTGCAAGCCAACCCATAATGGTATCCGTTATCACGTTGATCTGAGACTTTTTATCAATCATTTCTTGTGGAACCGCAAATACCAAAAACGTTTGTGTATTATTTACTAATGGGTAGCCATCACTCGTTAAGATTTCTCCACGTTTTGCCGATAACTCTTGCTCAACAATATGCTGATCGTATGCAAGTGCCTGATAATGTGCATGATCAAGAATCATGATCTGACCAAGCCGGACAACAAGACCAAAAAATGCAAAAACATACACACCTTTAAGGATTGATAACCGTCCATTCGTATACACACTCTTATCTCGTTTCATTATGTGAAAAGAATCATACCTTTAGCGAGCTGCAACTACACTACCACTTGAAATTCCAGAAATATATTCTACATGCGAAAATGCCGAAGACATATGCAACTCTTCTACCGCTCGTTTTTCAATAACGGGCATTGCTGATATTGTGGCAATCTCATATGAAAGATCCTCAATCTTCTCTTGATAATCCGCTTTTTGCTTCTCCAATATGCTTATCTCTTGCCCAGTTGTTGCAAATCTTGCTGCAAGAAATATTTGCGCCGCAAATAATGCACACACTAAAATGGTGAGACTGGTAACAAACGTAATCTGTTTAAAGGAATGTACGTTTTGGTTTTGTTTGTTTTTATTAAGTATTGTCTTCATATTTTTTGTGCACACATCTTTTGTGAAACTCTCATTTTTGCTGAATGAGCTCGCGGGTTTTTTTCAATCTCTTCAACTGACGGCACAATGGCTTTTTTGGTTACCACGCTTAGATCTTGCCGATCGTTAAAATATTGCTTTACAATCCGATCTTCCAAAGAGTGAAAACTAATCACTACTATCCGACCATTCGGCGTAAGAACTTTGCTGGCATGAAAAAGTCCTGATTTAAGCGCTTCGAGTTCATCGTTCACCGCAATACGCAGTGCCTGAAAAACTTGCGTTGCGGCACTTACCGACCTTGTCCACCTATGCCCGTAGGATCGAACAACCACATCAGTAAGATCTTTTGCACTCTGCAAGGATCCGTTCTCCCTTGCAACACATATTGCATGGGCAACCCTCCTTGGCAAATAGACTTCTCCGTAAACTGCTAAGAGGCGCGTTAACTCAAGTTCTGTTAGTCCATGTAGTAGATCCATTGCCGTCACCTTATTGGTGATGTTCATACGCATATCAAGACTCCCGTGTGATTTTGTTGAAAAACCTCTGCTTTCATCAGCCAACTGGTCACTCGAAAGACCGAGGTCAAACAAAACGCCAGAGATCACAACATGTTCAGATGCAACAATCTGAGCGAGATTCTCAAAATTTGCATGATGTATATGCACCGATGGATCTTTACTAAACTCCTCTTTCATACGAGAAATCACCTCAAGGTCTTGATCGAGTGCGATTACATAACCACCACGGGCGCGAATTTGTTTTGTATGTCCGCCACCCCCTAGTGTTGCATCTATATACCAACACGATGGTTGTACCTGCAATGCATCTACTGCTTCATTAATTAAAACGGTAATGTGCGATGTTGTTTCCATAGTTCTGTCCCAGCTTCAATGGAGAGGGTCTAGACATACGTCCGAAGTCTTGGTGTGCCATAATTTTTTATCTGACACGAGACAGTGCGACTCCGTCACCACAACCCATTGAAGGGGCCACTTACCTAATCCGTTTTATTCATTTACGCTTAATAATCTGTTAGCAATTTCCGTTGATTGCTCTGACATTTTTGCTCGATACTGATCCCAAACTGAGATGTCCCATACCTCAACCCACGTACCAAGTCCTACAAACACCACTTCTTCCCCTGAAATGCTAGCGTGTTCAATAAGACTTTCGGGCAACACCACTCTTCCCTGGGCATCCATCTTCAGTTCATGAGCACCACCCAACAAAAATCGAGTAGCTTCCCGTTTATTCGATGAAATAAATGGCTTGTCAGAAATTCCTTCAAGTAACGTATCAAAGTGCTCCGGCGTAACCAAAACAATATTATTTTCATACCCACGCGTCGCGATTACCGTCTCGCCGGTTATGTTATTTCGAAGCTTGCCTGGTATTGCAATTCGCTTCCCTTGCGTAAATGATGCTTTGTATTCGCCTATAAACATGATTCACCATTTTTCACCACAACTCACCATTAAAGTACTACACATGTCTACCATATGTCAATAGGTTTCCACCTTTGACTTTTCAAGTTACCTGTTACGTGTTGCGAATTACGAATTACGAATTACGAATTACGAATTACGAATTACGGCAGTATATGCTATAGTATTTCAATGCCAGCAGATGATATTTCAAAGGTTTCAGCGCTTGCCAAACGTCGAGGTTTTGTGTTTGCCAACTCTGAAATTTATGGCGGTTGGGAAGCAACGTATGACTTTGGACCACTCGGAACAGAAATGCTTCGGACAATTCGAAATCTCTGGTGGGAAACGTTCGTCCACCAAAACCATCAGGTTGTTGGACTAGACGGAGCTATCATTAGTCACCCACGCGTCTGGGAAGCAAGTGGACACGTTGCCTCGTTTGCCGATGTCATGGTTGAAGATAAAATCACGCACAAACGTTACCGTGCAGACCATCTAGTTGAAGAAGTTTTGGACTTGGCAACCGATGGATTTACCCCCAAAGAATTTTCGGAAATCATCGAGAAAAATAACCTGATGAGTCCTGACGGCAATCCCCTTTCAACACCACGCTACTTTAACCAACTCGTAGAAACACAGATCGGAACAACAAGTGATACCAAATCAACCGCTTATCTTAGGGGCGAAACATGCCAACCGATGTTTTACAACTACAAACTGGTCAAAGATTCTATGCGTCTAAAACTTCCCTTTGGAATTGCACAAATTGGAAAAGCCTTTAGAAATGAAATAAAAGTTGGTCCGTATTTTTTCCGTACTCGAGAGTTTGAACAAATGGAACTTGAAATGTTTTTGCATCCGTCGCAAGCTACCGCTCAGTTTGAGCATTTCAAAACAACAACCCTAGAATGGCTCACATCTTTGGGTATTGACCCAACAAAGCTTAGGTTCCGAGACCAAGAATTTAAAGAACGAGCACATTACAACAAAGTCGCAACTGATCTTGAGTACGAATTCCCCTTTGGGTGGAAAGAATTTCAAGGCATCCATTACCGCGGAGATTGGGATCTAAAACGGCACGGAGAGTTTGCAAACGTCGACTTTTCGGAAACTAACGAGGAAACTGGTGAAACGTTTATTCCCCATGTTGTAGAATATTCAATCGGATTAAGCCGACTTTTGTTAGTACTATTATGTGACGCATACTACGAAGAGGATGATCGAACAGTTCTTAAATTATCGCCTATTCTTGCTCCGTACAAAGCAGCGGTTTTTCCTCTCGTTAGGAACAAACCCGAACTTGTAGCTAAAGCTGAGCACGTATATAACGACTTATCAAAAACAATGACCGTGGCATTTGATGACCGAGGAAATATCGGAAAACGTTACCTTGCGCAAGATGAAATCGGTACTCCCTACACGGTTACGATTGACTACGAAACGCTTGAAAACGAAACACTAACCGTTCGAGAACGCGACTCAAAACAACAAGAGAGAATTTCAATCACACAACTTTCAGACTACATTTACCATCGCATCAACGAGGATTCTTGTTGTTAATCTTGTTAATCAACCCACTGTTTTGTTTTTAGCCTTTTGTCCGCAACCTCTTCGATGAGTGACTGGAAAAATTCTTTTCGCTTTACTTCACCTTCTGGAATCGATGTTCCATGAATTTCATCAGACCAGAAGCCACCGTTAGAAAGCAAATACCGCTCGTAAGAACGAAGCTGTGATCCAACATATGTTTTGGTTTTATTAATCTCACACAGTAACCGCACGGTCTCATTAAAAACATGCGATTCAACGACTTCATCCGAAAGCATTAGCTCTAATAATTCTGCTACATAATATCCCACATACAATAAATTTTTATTATTCTTTACCTCCGAAAGTGTATGCAGCGTTGTAGCCTCAGTTATAAGATCCATCCCGCTCCCTTCCCGCATGGACAGTGAAATTATGTTGAATAAATCTAGATGTCCACCGCGTCTTGAAGTAATACTGCGAACCCCTTTTGCAATGACTCTTTTTTTTCCTTGATATTTAGTAAATAGAACAAATATGATGTCTTTTTCACCATACGGAAATCTTCTTAAAATTATTGCTTCGTCCGAAATTGTTTTCATATCACTTATAAAGAAACGGGGACAACCATATCAGAACGAAGCGTAACGGTAGAAACCTGTTCATCGTTAACAAAAACCCGATGGCTTTCCAACTCTTTACCTGGTTGTTTCTGTATCAAAACACTAAAGTCATTACTAACTTTTATCGGTATCTCGTAAGTAAAACTTACAGTTGATGAAGACATTGGCGGAATACGTACAAAATTATCAAAAACGGTTTTGCCCAAATCACTAGACACACTAACGGTTGCTTCGCCTCCGGAACTTGAAAGTAATGTTGAACCTTCTGGTACATAAAGCCGTACATAGTTTCGCGCAGTTGCGTTAAGCCAGCCATCGAACGCACCGGTATTTTCGTAGGTAATATCAACCGTTTTTGTGATCGTACCATTCGACGAAACCTCATAATACTGATCAACTGAACGCGTAAGATACATATCTGATTTAAGTCCTGCCAAATTCGCATCGTTGACCAGTAGATAATCACTCTCTGTTTCGCGCACTCTTCCTGCAACGTTGTATTCTTCTGCCAAGGTTTGTATTACATCGTCAGTAAAATACAATAAGGCATGTTTTTCGTTAAGCTGCGTGGTTATTACCATGATGAGATCTTGCCAAGACGAACTGTCTGTAGCCATAATGTGATCATACATTTGATTCATAAGTAAACCAATCACGTCTTTCCTTTCATTTTCACCCAGTGAAGCACGTTCAGCATAAAACTCGAGACGACACACAACATTCTCTGAAGTAAAAACACTACCTCCCGACTTACAACTTTGGGGAACGCTTGGATACAATCCAAAATCGATATCATAGCCAGGGACATTAACATCACCGGTAAACTTAAGTAAAGCAGACACTAACTGTGTATCGACTGCAATTATCCCATCAAATGGTTGCTGACCAACTTGCCGCCAGAAGGTATAGAAAAAATCCATGGACTCTTTAAAATCAGGCGAAAAGTTTGCATCACGTAAATGCCATATTCGCTCAGTTAAGTAAGTAGCAATGGGATAAGGCGACGCATAATAAACATTTCCATCCTGCACGTCATAAATATTACTTGCATCCGAAAACGTGATATCACCCGCATTGATCGTTACGGTGGTATAGCTCGTTATGAAACCTCCCGTTGGACGAAGCTCTTTGTCATTTTGGAAAAGAACTAGGTAATGTTTTGGCTGGGTTGCACCCATAACATCGGGTAAATGAGCTACAAAAGTTTTTATTTCGGGCAAATTGTCATCAAAGATCTGGGCATATGAAACCCCTTCACGAGCATAAGCCTGAAGATCCACCGGAAAGGTAGGTAATCGTGAAACATCAAGATTTGTAACCTTTGTAAGTATTGGTTCTATGTTTGTTAGATATTTATCCAGTATTGGAATTATTTGAGAAGATACTTTAAGAAAATTCTCAAGATACTGACCTTGTGCGTCAGACTGCGTTATACCAAGCGCCACTGAATACGGACTGATTTCACGTACAAGAGTTTGGTGAGCTGAAAGTACATCATCGACGATACTGATAAGTTCTTCCTTTTGAGCAAAAAACGGCGCAACAACCGGAACAAACTTGAGAATTGGCATTTGGGAAATTGCAACGTTTAGGTTTTGGATATCTGTTCGAAGCAATCCTAAATCGTCTGCAATTATGGCAACATCTTTTGCGGATGCGTTTTCCTTGGTTTTCTTTACATGATCATAGGTTTGCGCACTAACAGGCAAAAGTATAGAAAGTGGATGCAGGACTGAAACATATAGTGCAATACCTTGCAATAACGAACAAAAGACGATAATCAAAATCGCGAGTTTATGTTTAGATAAAAAAGTCATAACTATATCTTACATGGCTCCCGAACCTTTAAGAACAACGGGGATCGTTTTAAAAATAATCTTAATATCTAACCACACACTTGCATGAGTCGCATAATAGGCATCCATCGCTACGCGCTCAGTAAAATCCACATTACTTCTGCCAGAAACTTGCCATAATCCCGTAATACCTGGTTTTACCGTAAGAAGTCGACGTACCAATGCTTTTGTTTGTGGAAAGTTTTGTTGCTGCGTATTAAGTTCTTTTGCAACATATGCGCGTGGTCCAACAATACTTACCTCGCCAGCGATGACATTTAAAAGTTGTGGGAGTTCATCAATACTTGTTTTACGAATAAATTGCCCAACTTTTGTAACCCTCGGATCTTTTTCCAACTTATAATTAGGTTGTTCTTCTTTGAGTTTTTCAGTTTTTTCGTCTTGACTTGCATGCACAAGCTGACCGTCTTTTTGCATCATGCGCATACTTCTAAACTTGATCAGGTCAAATTCAACACCATTTCTACCTACTCTATGGTGCCTAAATAGCACAGGGCCGCTGGAATCTAAACGGATTGCCAGAGCCGTTGCAATCATAAGCGGAGAAAGCACTACAAGGGCGAAAACTGTAATAACTAGATCTAAAAGTCTTTTAATCGCAACCATCCATCCATCTAAAAGTGATGGTTTGAGCTCAATAAGCGGTGTTGCTGAAAATTCATGTGTTTTCACGTGTGCAGTTGCAAGATCCAAAACATTTGGCACAAACATAAACGCAACACCTCTTGATTCGCAAAGCGTAAAAATTTCAAGGGAGACGCAATCAAGCAATGTCGTATCAGCAACGATAACTAGATGCACCACGTGTTCAATAATATACGTTTCGAGCGTTGAAATTTCATACGGCTTGATACGATCTTGGTTTATAAGTTGAGAAGTAAACCCTTCACTTGTTGAAAATACTGCAACGACATCGTAAATATTCTTTCCTGCAGCCGTTAAACTGGAAAGCACGCGATCAACATAAGGCTGAGAACCAACAATCACGACTTTGTCGCGCGCATAACCTTTTCGATGCAAAAAACTTTCAATCACAATAATCACTAATCGTCCGATAAAGATAAGACCTACTGAATATATGGCTGAAAGGCCCAAAACGAGTCGTGAGTAATCAAACGTACGGCTAAAATAGATAACCGAACCTACAAGCATTCCCGTTGAAAGCGCGCCAACTGCAATTTTTAGCAGATCTGACAGCGAATCCCTCACCATGTCTTGCTTGTATAAACCCAAATATGCAAAAAAAGTCACATATAAGACTCCCGCAATAAGTGCGAAGGGAACAAACTGCATAAAGGGAACAAGCATCACATCGCCAAAAGTTTCACGCGTATAGTAAGCCAAAACAAAGGATAAAACCGCAAGAACAAAATCAACTCCGAGTGTAATTATGGCGATAAATAGTTTACTTTTTCTCATAGATGAAGATAAATTATAGCAACAACACTTAAACCCCACAACAAGCCTGCAGAAACTATCTGAATATCCGAAATAAGCGTCTTAGATGGATCTCCCCCACTCTCTTTGGCATAGACTAAAAGCAAATATCTAAATAATCCATACACAACAACCGGAACCGTGTATACCAAATCAAGCGTTCCCAAACGCGCCACGACTTCGGGTGATTGGGTGTACAACACATAACTCAATAAACTTGCGGTTGCAACAATGGTAAGTAGGATATCCAAAAGTTGCGGCGTGTAATTTTTGAGTGATTTGCGAACATTTACAGCATTTCCGCCCAAAAGCAACACCTCGTGCCGACGTTTTCCTACAATTAAAAACAGAGCAAGAAAAAACGTGGTCACAAAAAGCCAGTTTGAAATCGTAACGCCAATGGCAACTCCACCGGCAATTGCACGTAACACAAACCCCATTGAAACGACCAAAATATCAATTAACTCAATGTGCTTAAGCGCGTATGAATATGAATTAGTTAATACTGCGTATGCAAAAAGTACTAACAAAAACTCAAATCCAACATAGTAGCCGATCCCAAATCCCAAAACCGCCAAAACCCCTGCAATGAAAAAACCCAAGGAGATTGAGATAGCGCCTGATGCCAGTGGACGTGATTTTTTTAAGGGATGTTTGCGGTCACTCTCAAGATCAAAAATATCGTTGATAATATATGAAGCGCTCGCAATAAAACAAAACGCGATAAGTGCTAAAAATGTTACGTAAACTGCGTGTTGATCAGAAAGGCGTTGAGAAAAAATAAGTGCTGCAAACACCAAAAAATTCTTGGGCCATTGATACATCCGTACAAGTGTAATTACATTTCGTAACATATTTTTTGAATCTGACTAATAAACACCTCTTTTGAAAACCTTTGCGCGTGGGTCTTCAACTTCTGCCCATCCCAGCGTACCGTATCAACTCGCTGAATTGCCTCAACAAGCGAATTAACCGTTTGCTCATCAAACAAAACTCCGGTAGTGCCATCAATAACCGTATCCTGTGCGCCACCTTTATTATACGCAACCACGGGAACCCCACATGCATTTGCCTCAAGCGTGGTCATTCCAAAATCTTCATATTGTGGATGAATAAGTGCACGTGCGCGATTAAGGATGTAACTTGCTTGCTCATCCGAAACGTAGCCTGCCATAATGGTGTGGCGACCAGAAAGATGTGATAGCTGAGCATACGCTGAGCCTGTCCCTAAAACAACAAGCGGAAGATTAAGTTTGTTGCACGCTTGAATTGCCAGATCAATGCGTTTCCACTCAACAAGCCGTGAGATAACTACCACATAATTATCGGGTAGTTTGAACTCAGGTGGCGTCTCGCGTGAAAACCTTACGGTATCAACAAACGGAAACAGAACCTGTGCATCACGTCTATAATATTTATTTATCCGCTCAACAACAGCCGTACTGTTTCCATACACAACATCAGCCCGTTGTGCCGAAATATAATCAGTTTTTCTCATACGAGAAAGCAGTGGTGAAAGAATATTTCTGGTCATATCTCCAAATCGTTTGTGTTCAAAATACTGGTGAGGATCCCAAAAACCCCTGAACGGCGAGTGAATATAGGAGATGTGTTTTGTTGAAGGTTTAGTAATAACACCATGGGCAAAGCGCGTTGAGGTTGAAAACACCAGATCAAAATCAGTAAAATCAAAGTTTTCAAACACGTGGGGGTACCAGGCAAACAAAACTTTGTTGAACACACGTTTTGCGGGTAATGCGTCAAAAACACTTGTTCTAAAACGCTTTGGATCAATGCCAGTTTTGGCTATCACACGAGAGTCAACCATTGACGTATAGATAGGCGCATCAGGAAACTCATGAGCTATTGCAGCCATTACACGCTCAGCTCCACCCCACTGCATAAAATCATCATGCACGAGCGCAATACGTTTTATGTTTGATGTTTTAGAATTCGTCATGATGATTTTGATGACTCCTTTTGTAACGTGTACCAATAATACAAACCGAGCGCGATTACCGTTAGATTTGCAGCGCCATGGGTAACAATCGCATATAAAAATGATAGTGATTCGGATACCCCAAGAAGTGAAAATGAAAGTACGGTTACATATTCGTACGTACCAACCCCACCTGGCCCAGCGGGAATAACAATAGCAAGATTAATAATTCCCATTAAAAATGCGGCAAAGCCAATCGAAAGATTAATTCCCAGTGCATAAAAACTCACAAAATAAAAACAAACCTCAAGGGACCAAATTAAAAAACTTAACACCATAAGCCGGGATAGCGATTTGAGAGATTTAAACGCCATCAACCCGTCAATAAGTTGCTCGAACATATTTCTAGCTTTTTCTTTGATCACACCCGGTAGAACCTGTGTAACCGTCCCAAACATTTTTGATGCCTTTTTGGGATATCTCGCTGTAAGAATAAACAGCACAAACATCACGCCAAAAATTACACTTGCCACTTCAACGGCTTGATTCGCCCAAAACGGCATGGGAATAAATCTACTGCCTACAAGGGTAAAAAACACTACGGTAATCCCATCCAATACACGCTCAACAACAACCGTCGTAAATGTTTTTGTTATCGAGATATGCGGATATAGCTTATGAAGTGCATACGCACGATACACCTCGCCCGCGCGTAGGGGAAACACATTATTTGCCGCAAACCCCATAACTAACGTTTTAAACGAATGCCAAAACGTAATTGGAACACCCATAACAGAAAAATAGACCTGCCAGCGCACACCGCGTAACACGTATCCAACCATCCACAAAAAAAGTCCAAAAAGAAAAAGCGGCAGGTGAACTTCACTACTTCGACTTACCACAACGCCAAAATCAATGTCTTTCATTGCAAGGTATAAAAAGGCAACACTGATTCCGACTGAAAGAAGAATATTAATTATTTTTTTTATGTTCATGAGGATTCAATTTTTTTAGGGTCTAATTCCTTGCGGCTCACCGCGTCATCCCGTAACTTGTAGTTTCTATGGAAACTAGGGATCCAGTCTGGATTCCCGCCTTCGCGGGAATGACAGATGCCCCGTAGCTTTCTGTTAGGAGACTCACTGATAGATTCATACATTGAGAGCGTTTTTTGTGCCATTTCATTCCAACTATACTTTTTCACCTGCTCCAAACCGTTTGCGATAAGATGTGATCGAAAAGCATGGTCATTCTGAATGCGCATAATAGTTTGTGCACATGCGCGTAGATCACTGGCATTAACGTATATAGCCCCGTCTCCACACACTTCTTTATGAACCGCAATATCCGATAAAACTACCGGACAGCCTAAACCCATTGCCTCAAGCGGTGGAATACCAAATCCCTCTTCTTTTGACGCACTTACAAAACAAATGGCGTGTTTATACAGAAAAGAAAGCTCTTCGTCAGGAACATAACCTAATAGGTGAACTCGGTGTAAAAGTCCTTTTACTCGAACTATCTCCTCAATTTTTTGATAGAACACATTGCGAGATCCAACCAGTACGAGTGAAATGTTTTCCGGAAGATGTGTTAATGCATCAACTAAAACATCAACTCGTTTGTAGGGATATGCACTTCCCACATAGATAACATACTCGCCAGAAACGCCAAATCTAGATAAGACCTCGTTTTGTGTCTGCTCTGATTGCGAAAAAGACGTGAGCGCGCTATCAACCCCTTCATACGTGACTGAAATCTTCTCTGGTTTAACACCAAACCATGTCACAATATCATCTTTTACAAATTGAGTTGGTACCAAAATATGATTACTCCTTTTAACCGCCCACCAACTTACAAATCGATACGCCAAATGTTTGATTGCATACATAAAACCTGAATGAGTTGTTGAATCAGCACCAACATATTTGTGTTTAATCAAATCATGAATGGTTACTATGAATGGAGTGAACATATTGAAAACCGGTACAACAAACTGTGGAAAATGGACAAGATCAAATCGCCTTACTCCAATTGCTTTCGTAAGTAAAACCTGCTCTTTAAAACTATAAAATGGCGCATCTACAACCTCAACCCTAAAATTGTGAGCGATATGTAGATCCTTATGCGCAGGCAAAATAAATAACGTGTAGTTATTCGTCTGATCAATACGAGCCAACTGCTCAACAAGGTTTTTGGTATACCGGCCAAGTCCTGCGTGCTCGAGTCCATAAAACCTGGCGTCAATAGCAATATTCATAATGGTGTCATAAGTATACCGTGAGATAAAGATTTTTTATGACGCGTTACCTAAAACCGAGCGATACACGTCAATCGTTTTTGTCGCAACGTCCTTCCATAAGAATCTCTTAATGTTTTCTTTACCATTTTCAATGAGATTTTTAGTATCAATATCTTTACGAAGTACGCTGGTGATCTTTTTAGCAATGTCGGAAGGATCGTAAGGATCAACATACAAAACCCCGTCACAACCGACCTCATGAAAGATGGGAAGGTCTGAGGCAACAACCGGTTTTTCGTACCACTGCGCCTCAAGTATCGGTATCCCAAACCCTTCCATGAGTGATGGGAAAACAACCATCTCTGATTGCAGGTACATAACCGACAAATCATCATCAAGCACATAGCCATTTTCTACCAGATAGTTTGGAAACACTACATGGTCTTTAAGTCCCATCCGAGTAACCTTATCCTTAACTTGTTTCGATAAATTATCAACTTTCCCCACTAAAACCAATGACACGTCCAAACCGTGCGATAGTATTTCTTGCAAAGCGGAAAGTAGATTTTGGTGGTTCTTATGAGGATACATGGTTGCAACATACAATAGATACGGTTTTTTTATGCCATACTTCGCAAGGATTTTTTGAGATTCTTCTATGTTCACATATTCATCCTTTGTTACATGATCAAACCCAACTGAAGTAACAATAACTTTGTCGCCCGACACATGTAAACGGTCAATGATTTCTTGTTTTGAAACGTCTGAAATGGTCGTAATATACTGCGCTCGTTGTGCCAACACCCATACTACTAAACGATACATCAACTTTTTAAAAAGATAATACGGATAATTTTTGGTAGTATTTCCGAAGGTTGAAAAAGAAAGGTGAATTAAGTCATAGATTGTCACCACAAAAGGTCCAAAGTATAAAATTGGTGCATTAAAATTAGTAAAATGCATAAGATCAACGTGATATTTTCTTATCAAAAAAGGAAGAGCAAACTGCTCGGCAAACGAATACGGAGCAAAATCAGCGAGAACTTTTGTTATGTTTGGGGAATGCGGATGATAAGACACAAACCCATCTTTACGTAAAAAAACAACCAAGTTTATATCTTGGGGAATCACCCCTTCTAGAGACAATAAAAGGTTTTCAACAACCCGACCAATTCCAGTTTTGAAAATACGAGCATCAATACCAATGGTATATTTTTTTTGCATAATATTAAGAATCTTATGTCCGCACTTTTCGCAGAAAAACTCGTTTCCATCTAAGAAGCATCAATCCAAAATCCACCATCATATTAACGAACCCATTATACCGTGACCTAAGGTTTTTATTGTAAAAGATCTCCATGGCGTTAACACTTGAACGCGCAACCAGTAATTTACCGTCTTTCGACGCTGAACTTAATTTTTCTCCTTCTTTACGGGTTCCTTTTGATGCTCCACGAAAATGAGTTATCGAACAATCGGGAAAATACATAACCTTGTATCCAGCCTTTTTTGTTTGAAAACACAGATCTAAATCTTCTCCATTGAGAAAATAATCCTCATCCCACCACCCAATGTTCTCACCTACATCACGGCGCATAAACATAAAAGCTCCTACTGCAGAATCAATCTCATGGGCTACGTTAAGATCTTTCCATCCTTGGTTGTATTGATTATAAAACTGTGATTTTGGGAAAATCTTACTTAATCCGGTGAGTCTTGTAAGTGAAGCCCATGGCGTTGGGAAACCTCGATGACTATCCCAATCAAAAGAGCCGTCCCACAGATTCACCTTACATGTTGAAAGCCCAATGTTTGAATCCGCATCCATATGTTCTAGCATTTTAGATAACGTTCCCGTTGGAACCGTGGTGTCGGAATTTAGAAATAAGACATATTCTGTTTCTGGTTTAGTCGCTTTAACTCCAACATTATTTCCTTTTGAAAACCCAAGGTTTTCGCCTGTTTCAATCATTTTAACCAATGGAAACTGTTGCCGAATAGCTCGTACACTTTCATCTTTACTTCCGTTATCTACAACAATTACTTCAAAATCAGTTCCCCAGGTAAGATCTGTTACGTCTGCCAACGAATTGAGACAATTGAGCGTTACGTCTTTGGTGTTGTATGAAATTATTATTATTGAAAGTCGCATCCTGATTATTTAAAAACTAAGCCAAATTCTGTTTACGTTGCAAAATACCTCTAAATAGCCCTTTAATATTACCCCAAGCATGCCTAAACTTAAACGTAACTAGCCTTTTTCCAATACGCAATACGTGGTACAAAAACGATGTAATCAACGATTTTATTGTTCCATGGTATTTCTGAAACAATATTGAGTATTGGGTAAAATACATTTCAGATTTTGCTGACTTCCTACCAATTGTCATTTTTTCTTTATGAAATACTTTTACATTATTACACACGACAATAGAACCACCATGATTCTTAGCCCGCATTGAAAGATCAACATCCTCCCAGTAGAAAAAATACTCGGGATTAAAAACAATACCCTTATCTACAAGCTCCCGACTAACAACCATTGAAGACCCTGTCAGAACATCTGGTGTCCTTGTAATGGTCGGAATATCCAACATGTTTTTATTCTGATACAACCCCACTACAGACCCCTTGTTCATATAGAGTCTGCTTCCCCCGTAATACTGCACCTTATCTGGATCATCATAATATAAAACAATTGTCCCTACTAAATCTAATGGAGAAACTTGAGCTAAACTTTCCTTTAAATTCTCAACACTACATTCATCCAAGACAGTATCATTATTAATAAACCAATAGTGCGTATAAGCACAATGCTTTTGTAAATACTTGATTAAAACATTGTTTCCTGAAGCGAAACCAAGGTTCTCTTTTGAAGAAACAAGGGTAACTCCATGAGGTACAGAATTCCCCAAAAGGTAGGTATCAAAATCTTCAAGTGAAACTACTTTAATTGGCTCAGCCTCACCATATGAAATTCCGTCAATATCCTTCCAAAGACTTTTTTCTTCTTCAAAAAAACCCTGGTATGAAATTTCTTTAACGGATTCTGATGTTGAACCGTTGTCTAAAATGTAAACATCACATGTTTCGCTATTGCCCCAAAATGAAGATAGAAACTGCCGTGTATTACTACTCCCCAAATAATTTAGTGTTAAGATTGCAAGTTTTATGATGCTAATTTTGTATTTAACAGTTTTTGTACCATCGGAGACCTCATCTTAATCACATAACCAAAGATGATCAAATACAGCAATTTGAAAATAAAAGGTGGAAATGAAAATAAGTTTGTAAAACATAAATATAGTGTACACATAAAACTTATCGCATAGATAACGCATATGATAATATCCCTCTTTTCAACGACATGACTATACAAAACCGTTAACAATATACCAAGCAAAAATGGAACTATGGTCAAACCCCAAAACCCAAAATCAGCATAGAACTCCCCTACCGCATTTGATGCAGTAAAGTTTTTATAAACTAAGCTGTAATCACCCGTAGCTCTTTCAATAACTGGGTCCGCTAGCTGTTTAGTAAATGTAAATACCCAAACGGGATACAGTGTCCGTAGCCCATAGGTATAGTTTTGAACAGAATATATTTGTCTCAATGAGTTTTCATAACTTGTTACAAGATATAAATATGGCCAAGCGATTACATTAGTATTATCAATTATGTCAATAACAGATGCAAAACTATTTTCTCCTGAACATGAAGCCCCACATATAAGTTGCGACACCCCTTTGTATTGTCCAGTTCGTCTAATGTAATCAGACCCCCCTTCCCGAGTACGTATATTACCAATGTACCCAAACCCTACCAAAGCAATAATTAAACCTACACCAACAACCAGCCCAAGTTTTCTAAGACTCATTTTAGATAAAAAAACAATTTCTACAATTAAGCAGCCCAATGCCAAAACAATTAATGGTAGTCGATGCCCAATACCAATAAATATTAGAATTGAGATCAGCATGGCAACAACAAGAACGATTGACTTTCGTTTAGAAATTTGTTTTGTACGAATAATTACATAACTGAGTATAAAAAGTGTGTCAAGATTACTTATAAAATAATGGATATACTTAATTCCAAAATCTGCATATGCTGTAAAACCGGCTGGTGAAATAAGTGGAATTCCACCATAATCAATTACTTCTAGAGTAAAGACAATAAAAGTCAAAATATAGGTAAATAATAAAACCCTGTATAATTTTCCTAACATCAGCTGGGGTAATTGCAAAATACCTTTATTTTTTGTGTCCACCTTTGGAATTTTACTCCACAATAATGGAGCGAGGGCACCAATGACATAACAAACACCAAAGATTAAAAATACTGACCACTCCTTAACTCCCCAATCTGTCTGTAATCCACTGAGATTCATAAGCGTAATCACAAGTCCCCCAAACCAAACCAATGAGAAAACACTCACATGGTTAAAAAAGTTACCAAATATCCTACTCCCGAGGTATACCATTCCTAAAACCATGATAAGTAACAAAACCCACATCATCTCTTGATTATCTCATATTTCGACATTTTTGACATAAACAAAGGGTCTTGACTAGATAAGAGCGATAAAGAAGTCGTAAAATCTAGTCATGAAACCAAAAAACGGTCATAAAATACAATTAAGAATAAACAAGGGAAAAGCAAGTCTCATAGTACGATGTTTTGCAG
>Ga0210019_1000966_pt1 | contig 32456 bp, 29 predicted proteins | sample CryGeyCG2114_020_2_FD_183969 | JGI IMG/M metagenome (GOLD analysis project Ga0210019, IMG submission 183969) | Groundwater microbial communities from aquifer - Crystal Geyser CG11_big_fil_rev_8/21/14_0.20 (SPAdes) (version 2) | ecosystem: Environmental > Aquatic > Deep subsurface > Groundwater ...
TTGAGAATCTGCTCCCTACGTATGATTACCTCAAAAAAGAGAGGAAAATTATCGATACATTCACTCTCAAAAATCAAAATCTCTGGTTAAAAACTCATATCTTTAATAAGAATGGTTATCCTCATACAACATTCATTACCCTTTCAGGAGCTAATACAAAAACCATTAGATACTTAAATACCATTGATATCACATCAAAATACCGACAAAATACCGCTTGGGAAGACGGTAAACCGACAATAAAAGAATATTCACAGGAAGGAGACGGTAGTGTTCTGACTCTTAGCAGCGAACTTGAAGGCGTACAAAACGACATTATTGCCGGTAATCACGGCGATATTATTTCAAAAAAAGAAGCGATCAAGAAAATATTGTCTTACGTCGGCTTTGACAACGTCCTTTCAATCACGGAGGAAACATCAGCTCCAGAATCAGATAATAATTTAGTTATTTCCATTGATCATCATGCAAAATTACAGCTTACAACTCCCAATTTAGATAGTATTATTAGTGATGACGATATCATTGCCATAAATAATCCCAAACAAGGAGTTTATCGTCTAAAGATCACGCCCTATACGAAAGGTCTGGCATATATACATATAATGCAGCTTACTAAAAACACAGAACCCGAATACAATAATTACGCTATGTACTTCAACCCGGAAAACCCGATTAATTTCACGTTTCCTTATTATTCAAATCAAATTCGTGGTCTTAAATTGATACCGGTTAATTGATGTTTAGACTACTCTTATCTGTAGGAATGATCCAATTAACTTTATACATTTTTCCAGCTATGAGGCTATCCTTATGAAAATTTCAAGTCATCGGCGACAATCAAGAAATATTTATGTAAATTTTTTACGGCTATCTTAATTTGTTCAATTTTCTCTTTACTGCTTCACCCCGTAATTCTCTCAAAGCATCAGAAGAAATCCACCGAGCCGAAGTAGAAGGAATTTTTTGAATTTCCAAAGAGATTCTTATAGCTTCTTTATTTAGAATTATATTTCGTTTTCCGATTTGCCGTAAAGCCCAATTCACTGCCTTTTTTACATATTTTCTTTCATCTGTTGAACAAGCTTTAATAATAGATAAGAATTGGATAAATTCCGTATCCTTGGCCCTTCTATCATGAAAAGCGAACCAAGCTATCATGGCAAAAGATGCCCTTTTTACGTATTCTTCTTTTCTTTTACTCCATTCATGAATTTTTTTATGGACGAATTTTGTCTTATCAAATAAATTTCCACAACATTGATCACAGACATCCCAAGAATCGAATCCTCCTACCCATTCTTCCATCTGACGTTCAGTTACCATATCATATTCTTCAATCATACTGGCTAATATTCTAGCCTCATGAATTCCAGTAGACCATAATTGGAGCGAAAGATCATGGTTTCTCCCAATTTGCTTCGCCAATTTTCGTAAAATTGGAATTGCCACACCTAAAGTTCTACTCGGGTTTATCCCGAACCTTTCCATTCCTCTTACTGATTCCTTGCTGGAATGCTTTTTCAACTCTTTTATTATATGATCACAATCCATATATTGAAGTTATTATTTATACCCATCTTACTCAGGTTTGCATCCGCCAGCTGGCGGAGAAAAGCTGATTAGATGGGTATATACTGAGTAACTTAGATACAAACCTGAGTTACGTGAGTATAAAAGTAAAATAAGAATAATTTGTGGATCCGAGAGGACTCGAACCTCTGACCTTCGCGACCTGCCCGGAACGTCCAACGTTCCCCGCCGAACTTGTAGCCGCTGGTGGTTTCGAACCACCTACCTCTACGATGTGAACGTAGCGCTCTACCAACTGAGCTAAGCGGCCAAGGCAGGCGCGGTGTGAACGCGACGCCCCCCGCCTTTGCATCGCCTGAGCGAAGCTCTGGCGGGCAGGTCTACCCACTGAGCCACGGATCCTGATGAGTTATTATACATAATTCACTCTTGATATGCCAAGGTATGCTCCATATAATTATACATATTGATTTAAGTTTCTTAGAGGATAATATTAATAAGTTATCTTAACCCTAATAATTCAAAAATATAGTTATAATATTATTCACGAAATCACATATGCCTGAAAGAATTGCCATTGACAAAAAAATCGACGATGAAATCCCCAATGTAGTGATTGCGACGCCTAGGCAAGTTACAGATGGAATAAATAAAGACATATCAGGAGAGAATATTATTACAACTATATCAAAAGGTATTGTCCATTTCTTTTTTGATTTTCTGGAAACAATTGTCGTGGCCCTATCGATATTCGTGGTAATTTATCTTTTTTTCGTCCAGCCTCACGAAGTAAAAGGAAGTTCTATGGAACCGAATTTCCATAACAATGAATTTATTTTAACTGATAAAATTTCTTATCGTTTTCAAGACCCGAAAAGAGGTGATGTAATAATATTCAGATCACCAAATAATCCGGATGTTGATTACATAAAAAGAATAATTGCTCTTCCCGGAGAAAAAGTCAAAGCCAAAAATGGTTATATATACGTAGATGAAACAAAATTAAGTGAAAAATATTTAAATGATCTGACTTTCCTTTTCCCGACCAGTAAATTACAAAATGACATTGATATCATTGTACCACAGGATGAATATTTCGTCTTAGGGGATAACCGCCCGCATAGTTCTGATTCTAGGGAGTTCGGCCCAATTTCAAGAAGTTCAATTATTGGAAAAGCATTTATAAGATATTGGCCTTTACCTCTTTTGGGAGTTATTCCGGAAATTAAATATTAGGAAATAAGTTTACTGTAAACTTGTTTAATCAGACCGGATGTTGATTCTGGGGACCCCTTAAATAATATTTGAATTTTACCGCTGATTGTAGACTGATATATTTTTACTGATGCGTTTATTTTTCTACTCAGTTCTCTGGCTAAATTCTCGATCTCGACACTTTGAATTCTGTCTTTGGACGAGTTTTTTGACGGTATTGCTTTGTCTTCTTTCACTTTTCTGACTAGATCCTCCGTCCTTCTTACTGATGCTCCTTCCGAAAGAATGGTTTTATATGCCTCTACCATCAGTTTATCGTCTGCAAGACCGGCAATAGCCCTGGCATGTCCTTCTGTAATATCGCAGGAAATTAATCCATCTTTAATTGCATCAGGTAAAGCAAGTAAACGCAGAGTATTGGATACATAAGCCGGACTTTTTCCGATACGTTTTGAAATCTCGGTGACTCCGAGGGAAAATTCATCCTGCAATCTTTGAAATCCTTGAGCCCTCTCCATCGGATTGAGATCTTCTCTTTGTACATTTTCTACCAGTGCCAACTCCAGCATCCCCAAAGTACTTGTCTCTTTTACAACTACAGGTACACTCGTTAATCCTACAATTTTAGCTGCTCGCCAACGTCTTTCCCCGGCAATTATCTGAAATCCTGCTGGAGTTTTTGCAACCACTAAAGGCTCTAATATCCCATGGACTTTAATCGATTCTACCAAGTCTACTAAAGATTCAGATTTGATTAAACTCCTAATCTGAAGAGGATTCGGCTGTAATATGTTTATGTCTAATTGAAGCAAGCTTGAGTAAGTGTTATTCATAATGCAAATTTAAACTTGGTTAACTTCAACAGTTAATTTTTTCATATTTTTCTTAAATTTTACAATTCCTTCTTTAATCGCATATACAGTGAAATCTTTACCTAATTTTGTTCCGTCGCCTGGTCTAACCTTTGTACCTCTTTGTCTGACTATGATATTTCCGGGAATTACTTTTTCTCCGCCATATTTTTTGATACCTAATCTTTTACCTATAGAATCTCTATTTCCTTTTGTTGTTGCTCCTGCTTTTACGTGTGCCATATTATCACCTTTTTTTAAAAACTTTTAAGTGGAGTTTAATAAATACTCGTAAACCTGTCAATAAATAAATACCTTATTTTTTCCTTGAAATTTTTGTTTTTTCTTCAACTTCTATCCTCTCTATTATGATTCTCGAATATGAAGCTCTAAATCCAATTCTTCTTCGATAGCGGACCTTTGCCTTGAACTTCTCAATAAATATTTTGTCTCCTAAACTATCTCCTAAATACTTACCGGTGACGTATCCATTTTTTACGTACGGATCACCAATGTAAATATTATCATCTGTTCTTATTAACAGAATTTCCTTAAATTCATATTTATCATCGGCTTTCAATACAAGTTTATCAACTAGAATCTCTTTTCCTTCTTCTGCTTTAAATTGTTTTCCTCCAATTTTTACAATTGCATATTTCATAAGTGCTAATTATATTAAATAATTCACCTTATCACAAGGGGATTATTCTTTTTATCATTAGATACAGATATTAGCAAACCTAATCCTATAAATGTACTTATAATGGAATTACCTCCATAAGAAACAAGCGGCAAAGTTATTCCGGTAATTGGTAATAAGCCCAAGTTCATCCCAATATTAATAAACACCTGAATGAAAATCTGAGTAAATAATCCTATACAAACCATCCTACCGAATTTATGATCACAGTTGTAACCAATTAATAAAATCTTGGCCAAGATCACAAAGTATAATAGAATGACAATAAACCCGCCTATAAAACCAAGTTCTTCTCCTAAAGATGCAAAAACAAAGTCTGTATGATATTCAGGAAGAAATAGCAACCTGCTTTGTGTACCTCGGCCAAGACCTAATCCAAATAGCTGTCCGCTTCCAATTGCAATTATTGCCTGAATTGCGTTATAACCAGCACCCACAGGATCCAAATTGGGATTTAAGAAAGAAATAATTCTTTGCTTCTGATAATTTTGCAGAATAAACCAAGACAATGGTGCTATGATTATAGAAAATGTAAAAATGATAACATAGTATATCAAAGGCAATTCAGATATTATGAAAAAGGAGAATAAGACGGAGGTATAAATAATAACATTACCTAAATCCGGTTGCTTAAATATCAATAACATCAAAGGTAAAAACATGACAATAATTATGAATATATTGAAAAAAGAGGATATTTTTCGTGTTGAAAACTGATAGGCAAAAAAAAGTATTATAAAAGGTTTGATTAGTTCTGAAGGTTGAATCGTCAATCCTCCTATTTCTATCCATCTTTTTGCTCCGCGAATATCATTGCCCATTAAACTAAAGGTCAATATTATTATAGAAAAAATATATATAATCCAATAATATTTTCTCCAAATCTTATAATCTACTGTCGAAAAAAATATGAACAATCCGATTCCGATGACAAATGATATTAATTGTTGACCCAATAAGCTCGGGGTAGTACTGGCTATTAAAAATAAACTAACACCTGCTAATCCAAAAACGGGAATGCTTATAAAGGGATCGACTAACGAGGATAATATCATTTTCTTATAACCTTTAATTCTTCTCCCTGAATAATTTGCCCTGCTATTGTCTCTCTTTGTATAAGATTGAAATATTTATTATTTAATTTCGGAATTACTAGATCGATCTTTTCAGCTAGATCACATCCTAATTCTTTTCTTTTAATTTGTATCTGTCTAATAATATCTCTTACCTGTCCTTCTTCCAGTAAATCTTTATCAATATTTATATCAAGAAATATTTCAAAACCATCTATATTTTTTGAAACTACACTTGGCTTTTTAATAAATTTATTACTATCTTTTTTTACAATCCATTTATGCACATTTAGTTCTTGAAGTACCAGATCCAAAACTTTTTCATTCTCTAATTTATTAGAAGTTTCACTATGCCAAGCAGAAGACAGCGGTTGTCTGGTTTTGATTTTATATTCTTTTCTTAAGGAATGTCCCGATTCCACAAGTTTTCTAGCAAATACCATCTGCTTCATAAGTGATGTATCAATCTTATTATCATCAGTAATCGGCCACTTTGCTAAATGGACAGATTTTTCACCTGTCAGACTGGTAAATATTTCTTCCGGCAGGTAAGGGATAAAAGGAGCAAGTAGTTTAGACAAAGTCACTAGAATCTCATAAATCACCTCTAAACATTGATCTTTATCTGTTTGATTATCCGCTCTAATACTTACTCTGTCACGAGATCTCCGAATATACCATTGTGACAAGTCGATTACGAATGATTCAATCGAAGCAGCAGCAGTAAACGAATCAAAGTCATTTAGAGATTTTTCCACAATCCCAATAAGCTGATTTAATAAGGATATAATCCATTTATCAAGAATGTTGGAATAATTATTATTAGATCTGCTCGTGTTTTTAGAATCCCATTTTGCTAGGTTAGCGTAAGTCACAAAGAAATTATAAACATTCCAAAGTATTAGATGAAATTTTCTTCTTGTCTCATCAGCTTTTCTAAACCCAAAGTGAATATTTTGTTCTGGATCTTGAGTTACAAAGATCCATCTCATTACGTCAACACCAATCTTGTCTGCACCTTCGTTAAATTCAATTGCATTGCCCCATGATTTATGCATCGGCCGACCATCTTCTCCCAACATTGAAGCATACCCTAATACAGTATTATATGGATTTCTCTTTTCCAATACCGTGGACATAGCAATCATTGAGTAAAACCAGTTTTTAAACTGACCGGGAAAAGATTCTGTTATAAAATCAGCAGGAAACCATTCCCTCCAATACTCTTTATCGCTGGTATAACTGAGTTTTTTGGTCTTCGGATCTATATACGTTGAAAAGGGAACACTTCCTGCATCAAGCCATACATTTCCTACGTCATCTATTCGCCCTATTTTTTCTTTACACTTACTGCATTCAATCATTACCTCATCAATAAAAGGCTTATGCGGACTATTTCCTTTAAACTTCTCCCAACCTAAAACAGCGCGATTTTTTAATTCTTCAAAACTGCCGATCACTTCAAAATTACCACATTTATTGCATTCATATATCGGAAGAGCTAATCCCCAATAACGATTTTTCTTACTGATTAACCAATCATTCATGTTTTTTAACCAATCAAGTTCGCGATCCAAACCAAACTCGGGCATCCATCTAATCATTTTCGCTGTTTTTACCATCTGCTGCCTGAGAGTTTTTCCTTCTTTTACTTTTAACTTTTCTTTCCTGTCCATCGCAATATACCATTCATGTGTCACTTTCCACACTAACTCTGTTTTACATCTCCAGCATGATGGATAACGATGTTTAAAATACATTGTTTTTAATAAATACTCTCCCTGGCAATAATTACGAAGGTAATCAATTATTATTTCCGGATGCTTTTTGGCATTTTTCCCTGAGAACTCACCCATACTATCCATATATGTGGCATTATCAGTGATTACAGAGATAATAGGTAAATCTTCTCTTTTTCCTAAATCGAAATCTTCTTTACCGGCACCCGGCGCAACATGCAATAAACCAGTTCCTTCGTCTGATACTACTATTTCAGATCCATCCACTACCGTATGGAATGTATTAGGTTTTTCTTTTCCAGCATTTTTTACTAAAGGCAGAGAATCAAAAGGAGCATTGTAATGAAGGCCAACTAATTCAGTCCCTGATACTTCCTCCTTTTTTTCAAATTCACCTTCAATTCCGCTGAAAATATATTCAGAAATTGATATTTCCTTATTACCGGATATCCTTTTTACATTATCTAGATTTTCATCTTTTTCAAGAATAATCACAGCTTCATCATTGCCCTTGTGTTCCCAAATACCATATGTAAACTTTGTATTTATTCCTACGGCGACGTTAGCAGGTATTGTCCAAGGAGTAGTTGTCCACACCAACAGATAAATATTTTTGAATTTATGCTTTAATTTCTTTATTACTTTATATGCATCTTGACTCAGTCTGGTATCATTTATTTTTAACTTAAGAAATACAGTCTCATGTGTCAATTCTTTGTAATCTTCTGTCAACATTTCATGCTGGGAAATTGCCGTTTCGCAACGTGGACACCAAGGTACACTATCAAATCCTTTATATATCCAACCCTTTTGGTAACATGTTTTTAAGAAATACCAGATAAGATAATTATTTTCATCAGACATAGTATAGTATGAGTTATCCCAGTCCATAAAATATCCTAACTTCTTACTCTGTTCAGTCTGAATACTGCTATATTTTTTTACCCTCTCTTTACAAAGTTGAACGAATTTGGCAATACTGGCTTTCTTATTACCCGGAATAAGATTTTCTATGTCTTTCTTATTTCTTATTTTTAATTCTTTTTCTACTTCCACCTCTACCCATAAACCCTGACAATCAAAACCATTCTGAAAACGTTGCTTATATCCAAGCATATTAAAAAAACGCTGCCACAAGTCTTTATATGTCCTTCCCCAAGCATGATGAACACCCATCGGATTATTTGCAGTAATAGGTCCATCTAAAAAAGAGAATTTTTTATCGCTCTGGTCGTTTAAGTGAAGATAATCATTAATTATTCCAGAAGAATACCACTTTCCAAAAATCTTTTTCTCCATTTGAATAAAATCGATATCACTGGATACTTTTCTGAACATAAATGTTTTTTATAAAAAAATACTCATCCATCAATTTATAAATTGACTAATGAGAATAATGTTATTTTTTTAATTGACTTTCTTGAATGTTAATGTCTTCCCTGCCTTAAAAATGATGGAATATCCCATTCATCTCCAGATTCTGAACTGTCAGAATCAATTCTAGATGAATCAGGAATTGAGACGTCACTCTTCATCATAGATGACTCAACTTTAGTTGTTAACTCTTTAAGTTTATTCTTTGTTTCATCAAATCCGGTTGCCACAACAGTTATTTTAATTTGATCTACCATTTGATCATCAATAGTTGCACCAAAAATTATATTTGCATCCTGATCAACAGACGCAGAAATCAATTTTGCAGCCTCATCTACTTCACTCATTGTTAGATCATTGCCACCAGTTATGTTGAAAAGTACTCCTTTAGCTCCCTCTATCGAGATTTCTAACAAAGGAGATGAAATAGCCATTCTGGCAGCTGCTGAAGCTCTATTTTCACCTACTCCGGTTCCAATACCCATAAGTGCGGATCCTGCATCGCTCATGATTGACCTTACGTCCGCAAAGTCAACGTTAATTAAACCAGGTAAAGTTATTAAGTCAGATATTCCTGTGACTCCTTGACCTAATACTGAATCTACTATTCTAAAGGCTTCAACCAGCGTCATCTTCTTATCAACCACATCTAAGATTCTTTGGTTGGGAATAATAATCAAGGTGTCTACCTTTTCCTTCAGATTAATAATACCTTCTTCAGCTGCCAGTGATCTTCGAGTTCCTTCGAATACAAATGGTTTCGTTACAACTGCCACAGTCAATGCTCCAAGCTCCTTTGCGACTTCAGCTATTATCGGTGCAGCTCCTGTTCCTGTACCGCCACCTTCACCACATGTCAAAAATACCATATCTGAATCGATTAAAGATTCTTTAATCTTTTCTCTTGATTCTTCTGCGCATTGTTTCCCAATTTCAGGATTACCTCCAGCTCCCAAACCCTTGGTCAAATCCTCACCAATCTGTATTTTTACATTTGCGGAACATGTAAGTAATGCCTGTGCGTCAGAATTAACTCCAATAAAATCTACACCTTGTACTTGAGAGCTGGCAATCATTGAGTTTATTGCATTACAGCCACCACCTCCTATACCTATTACTTTTATTTTGGCAAATCTGGCAATATCTGGTTTTATTAACATTCTGGAATCCCTTTCTGAGCAGGCTAATACGATTAATTATCTAAAGATTATGGTAAAAATGACTTAATAAGATCTACCACTTTACTGGCAACACCTTGAATAGGAACCTTTCCCACAAAGTTGCCTAATTTATTCAGGGAAAATTTTTCTCTTTTAAGTACTTCTGATTTTGAAGCGTATAACAGCAAACCTGCCGAAGTAGCAAAATTGGGAATCATAATTTCATCAATAAGACCAGTAATATTCCCCGGAATCCCTATGCGAACTTGCATTGCTAAATTTCTTTTTACTGCGTCCGTAATACCTTCTGTTTCAGCTCCTCCACCGCATAAAACAATTCCAGCAGGTGTCAATCCACCGAAGCCACTTTTTTTAATTTCACTTGCAATCAGGGTAAATATTTCATTTAATCGAGGTCTGATTATTCCCTCAACTACCGTTTTTTTAGATACTTTTGTCAATCCCTCAGGCAAATGTAATGAGGTCAAATCAATTTCATCGGCTAAATCATTCTTTTTCTTTTCTTTTCTTGTATTCATCTCATCTTCATTTTCAGGTCTCAATAATTCTTTCTTTTTTGTATTTAAATATAGTTTAATTTTTTCAGCACTTTCTAAAGATATCCTCAAACCAATAGCTAAATCATTTGTAATGTTTCTTGCTCCAACCGGCATAACCGATGAGTAAGATAAAGCACCATCAACAAAAATAGCGATATCTGTCGTTCCACTACCTATATCAGCAAGTACCACACCAAGTTCTTTTTCCGTCTCAGTTAACACTGCGGTTGAAGAAGCTAATCCGTTAAAAATAAACCCATCAACGTCTATTCCTACTAATGAAGCACACTTTTCTAGGTTTCTCAGTGCAATACTACCCACTGTTATCAAATGTGTATTCACTTCAAGTCTAACCCCAGTCATACCTATGGGATCTTTTATACCTTCTTGAGAATCTACAATAAATTCTCTAGGAATAACATGAAGTATCTCTCTGGTTGACGGAAGTGATACTGCTCTTGCAGCATCAATTGCTCTTCCTACGTCGTCAGTAGTAATTTCTTTTTGTGGCTCAGCTACAGCAACAACTCCATGAGAGTTTTGAGAAGTAATATGTGAACCTCCTACTGAAATGAATGCTGAAGAAATTGAATATCCCGCCATTCTTTCAGAAGCCTCTAAACTGGCAACTATGCTTGAAGTTGCTTCTTCAATGTCCACAATTTGACCTTTTCGAATTCCCTTGCTTGGGTTTGTTGCCACACCTATTACATTTATAAATCCATTTTCAGGTACTGAAGCGATAATTGTTATAATCTTAGATGTCCCTATATCTATACCTGCTATTATTCTTTTATTCATATAAAAATATTATTGTGAGGAAATTTTTCCTTCATCTTTCAATAATACTATTGGTTTCTCGACTCGATAGTCTATACTCTTAATGAATTTCCCCTCTATTCTAAAACGAGAGATAATTATTTGTAAAGAGGCTATAACATATCCTGAATCATTTATTTGCGGCACAATAACCTTTTCACCATCTTTTGTAGAGATGAAATAATCATCATTTTGATTATCTATAATGATTTTTTCGATAATAATACCTGATTTCAATCCATATGCCAGATAAGATAATGCTTTATTAATTCGCCAATCAGTTATGTTATTTGATGAATATGGAACAATTACTGTTTCAATTATGGGTAACTCAGTAGTGCTTTTATTATCTTTTGGCAACAAAATACCATCTTCATCAATTAAATAATTCAAGTTTTTATAAATTATAAGAGCTTTAGGGATTCTTGCTGTAGGAATAATTATAATTGAATGTGGAAATTTTTTTGTAATTTTCACTGTTCTTATATCTTTATTCTGTTCCAGTAGCATCTTACTAATTTTTTCTGTATCTAGAAAAAGGAGATTTCGTCTATTAAATACATTTAAACCCTTTATATCTTTTCCAGAAGAAATCAAAATCAGTTTTTTTATCTCGAATTCTTTTAATAAGAATATAAATAAGAAAATCAGTAAAAAATAGATCATAGGTAGAAACAATCTATTTGGAACTTTTTTCATTATGAAGATGACTTCGCCACTGTATTAATAATTTCTATTATTCTTATAACCGCATTACTTTTAAATAGCCCTTCTTTAATAAACATACTCTTTGCACTATGTCTTTTTATTATTGAATCAATCGTTTGGATTAATAGATCTTCCTTTAAATCTTTTTGTTTAATTATCTTGGCAAGACCGTACTTTTCCAATACTAACGCATTAAAAAATTGTTCGTTATCTGCTGACCAAGGCAATGGAATAAGTATGGCTGGTTTATTCATTATTCCAATTTCGGTAACAGTATTAGCACCAGACCTACCGATAATTAAACTGGAATTATACATAATTTCAGCAACTTTATTAGGAGGGACATGAGTAAATATCATGTAATTGCTTTGAGATTTCAATGGTAAATTATCCTTCACTTTTAACAGTAATTTGTAGTCTGTTTGATTATTTGCTTCACCGCATTGATGAATAATCCTATATTTATTGATCATTTTGGATACAATCTTACTGAGTATTTTATTTATTGATCGTGCACCTTGACTTCCTCCTGTTATGTAGATAAGAGGTAATTTGTTATTTCCAAAATTACAAATGTCACTTTTATGGATTTGAAAAAAGTCCTTTCTTATCGGATTTCCCGTTACTGCAAATTTTGTTCTCTCTGAAACTTTTTTTGTATCTTTAAACGAAAGGCATAGTATTTTTGCATATTTACAGATTATTCTATTCGCAAGGCCTAATACTGAAGTCTGCTCATGAGTAATAATTCTCACATTCATTAACCAACCGGCTAAAGTTACTGGTAGAGCTACAAAACCACCAAAGGATAGAATTATATCTGGTTTAATTTTTTGAATAATTAATAAACTTTGAATTAAACCTATAGGCGTTTTTATTAGAGATGGTAAAGTATTTAAAGAAATAAACCTCTGTAGACGACCGGTAGTAATACTTAAAAAGGGAATCTCTAAGCGACGTATTGTTAAATATTCTAATGAAAGCGCCTTATCACCCTCTAGGGAGTTTTTCAAACCTACATAATATATTTGGTAATCATCATTTTTTATTAATTCTTCAATTACGGCTAAAGCAGGTGAAAAATGTCCACCGCAAATCATTATTTTTAACATAATTAATTATCGGTCTTTATTAATTGCGTATTTACTTATGTTTATAATTACACCAACACCAATTAAAGATATTATCAAGTTAGATCCTCCATATGAAATAAATGGCAAAGGTACTCCCGTTAATGGGAAAAGCGTTACCATAGATCCTAAATTTACTATTGTTTGAAACCCAAAATACGCCATTAATCCTCCAGATAAGAGAAAGCTAAGTTTATCCGGAGCATTACGCGTGATTTTATATATCTTATATAAGAAAATTAGATATATACTTATAAGAATAAATCCTCCTACAAAACCGAATTCTTCTCCAATAATAGCAAATATCGAATCTGTAGTAGCTTCAGGTAAGAATTGATATTTTTGTATCGAGGATCCTAAACCCAACCCAAATAAACCACCAGATCCTAAGGATATTAAAATTTGTCTGATATGGTAGGACGATCCTAGAGGATCAAAATTCGGATTCAGGAAAGTAGTTAATCGTTGAAATCGATATGGGGATATGATTGCCAGAATTATTGAAATACCTGTAAACAACGGAATTAAAATAAAAAAATGCCAAAGCGGAGCCTCTGAAAGAAAATATATTGTAAGCAAAATTGTTGTTAATACAATTGCTGTGCCTAAATCAGGTTGAATAATTATTAAACCGACAATAACCATCACTAGTACAAGAAAAGCAATAAACCTTCCTCTTTCTTTTGATGAAAGCCATGAGGATAAGTAAAGTACTAGTACCAGTTTTGTTAATTCTGAGGGTTGAAAATTGATAAATTTTAAACTAATCCATCTACTGGCCCCATATGCTTTTATTCCAATACCAGGTATAAATACTGCAATAAGAGATATTATGCAAAAAAACATTAGAGGTACTGAAAGAGTGTAATATTTCCTGTATGGCAATATTGATATGCTTACTAAAACGACAATACCAATCGCAAAAGAAAGTAACTGCTCTTTTACATAATGATATTTATCTCCAAAATCTTTGAAAGCTGATACATTTGAAGCTTCGTATATCATAAGAATACCGAATAACGATAATAATATTGGTATAATTACTATCCAAATATCAAATCTTTTTTTTTGTTTTAGTAATTTTATGCGATTATTATGCATCATTAAACAATTTAGATTAATATAATTTTAAATATAATTTATGAGATTAAAAAGAATATTAGCAATTTAAATCACAAAAGCAAGCCATAAACCAAAAATCGCTAACATAATCGAGGCTAACCAGGCGCGAAACACTATTGTAGATTCTTTCCAACCCCGTTCCTGCAACCAAAGATGGAAAGGTGCTACTTTCATTACTTTTTTTTTAAAATATTTTTTACTTATTAATTGAATAAAAGAAGATACTACCTCAACGACAAATAAACCACCTATGACGAACAATGAAAAAGGTTTTCCTAGAAGCAAACCAATAATTGCCAAGGTTGCTCCAAAAGACAGAGCTCCAACATCTCCTAGGAATATTCTAGCCGGGTAAATGTTAAAATATAAAAAAGCAATAATCCCACCAAGCCATACGGCTATAAACAAAGATAAGGGAGTATCTAAAATTGAATGTGAAATAACCCAGAATGAGGATAGCGCAATCATCAATATTCCACTAGCTAACCCATCTAGACCATCAGAAATATTAAACGCGTTGGCAAAAAAAATAGTAACTAATGCGGCGAAAAAAATATAAAATACTCCTATATTTATCACGCCAATAAATGGAAAATTTATTATTTCAATTTTCAACTCAGAATATAACCAAAAGCCGATAACTAAAGCTAGAATAATCTCAAGAGTTAATTTATGCCATAATCGAAGCCCAAAAAAATGGTCTGACTTGCCAAAGAAGACTTTTTTGATATCATCATATAAACCTATCAATCCGAACGAAATGAATGTAAATAATAATATCTTTATTTCCGATGCAATATTACTATAGATAGAAGTGATTGGAATCCAGAAGTAATACAGTATAGGAAATGAGATAAATAAAACTAAGATTGTTATCAGTATTATTAGAAACCCTCCTCCGATCGGAGTTCCTACTTTAATTGAATTAAGTTTGTCAAATATTGGAGTCGGTTTATCAAAAGCGTCTTTAGTTTTTTGAATTTGTCTTTGTAACTTATATCTATAGAGAAAATGAATATAAGGAACTAAACAGATTGCATTAATGATAAATGAAATAATCAAAAATCCAATAATAAATCCCATAAGCGATTGATTACTGTAACCTAATAATATGTGGTATGAAGATTAATGAAGCTACAATAACCGCACCAGTTGCGGCTAGTAACATCATTCCAGCAGACACGTCTTTGGCTATTTTAGCCTCTTTTTTCCATTCATTTGTTACTAAATCAGTTATAGATTCTATAGATGTGTTTACCATCTCCATTCCAAGTCCGAAAACGATTGTAAAAATGATTACTACTGTCTCCAGATAACTTATTTCTAATACTAACGCAAGAATAATTGCCAAAATTGATAAAAAAATGTGAATTCGAAAATTCGGTTGTGTACTAAAAGCCCAAACAATACCCTCAAATGCGTGCCTGAAGGAAATATTATGTCTTTTTGTCAAAATCATAATTTATATTATATGATTAATATACCCATCTTACAAACTAATACCTTTTAATAATTTTTCTTCCATACTCGAACAAATATGTAAAATAATACTTGGGAGATAGTATGAAGTCCTTAGTATGCAGGTATTCTACTTTCCTACCTCCAAAACCTTTTTTGAACATAGACAAGCCAACCCATGGATGGTGCAGATTGTCTTCGGGTGCTATCCCCCAAAAATTATAAATACTTATCCCTCTATTCATAACTTCTTTAATCACCTCCCACTGTAAAACATAGCTTACTGGTACTTTCTGTTCGATAGATGCGCTATGATGATATATTGCTTGTTTATTATAAAATAATATCAGTGCAGCTGATAAAAGACGATTATTATAATAACCTCGGAAAAGTATAATTTGCTTATCCTTTAAGAAAGTGACAAATTCTTCCTTAATTCCTTTATGCGGGATAAAGTGATGTCTTGTTGCAGTTTTTTTATATAGAATCAAAAAATTATCGATATCTTCTTTATTTTGGCTTTTAAATATTTTGACCCCTAGTTTTTCACCTTTTCTTATAAGATATCTGGTTGTTTTTCTCATCCCGGAAAAAATTTCTTCCTTCTTTTTATTAAGGTCTAAAACCCAAACCAATTCTCCATCCATCGCATGAATCGGAGCATCAATAAATCCTATTTCCTTGAAGATCTGCTTATTATCTTCAGAAGAACTTATTAAAGGATTCATCCGGATAAAATAGGCATTTTCCTTACACCCTATCTTTTTGAGATAATCTGTTACCATTAATATATTTTTTTTAGACCATTCACTCAAAATTGGCCCATGTCTTACCTGAATATATATTCCTCTTTTTGCTTTTACCTTAACCACTTGAGCGATTCCAAATAATTTATTATTTAAATAAAACCCTAATCTCCATAATTTTGTATTATTTGTCCTGTCATCAAGCTTCTTAGCAACCTCTCCCCAATTCCATGATTGAAATAGACTGTTTGGAGAGTATTGAGTAATATACGCTTCCCAAATTTTCTTATCAGTGATTTCTTTCACAATCATACGTTATTTATAAAGTTAACTATATTATCTAAATCATCCTGAGACAATCTTGGGTAAGTTGGTAAATTTACTGACAATTTAGAAAATTTTTCTGCCTGAGTACAAGATCCAATTTTATAACCAATTTTTTCATAATCTACATTACTAGGATCAATAATGTGCTTATACCAATTACCTAAAATCATTTTATTATGTTTTGCTCTAGCTAATAATTCTTCAGAATTGTCAACTAGAATATTAAATCTCAAATATATTGAGCCAATTTTTCTTACAGGTAGAATTACATCCTTCTTTTTTATATGTCTGAAATAGTAATTTGCATGATTGATTCTCATCTGATTATATCTGTCAATTTTATCTAACTGATTTAGTAGTAAACTGGCAAGGGCGTTTGGCATTTTTGATGGAAAAATATCCGGTTTGATACCTGATAGTTCTTCCTTATATATTGGTTTAGATAATAATTTAATTTTTTGCAGTAAAAAAAGAATTAATTTACCTATGTATATGTTATATAAAGGTAGAACAAGATAAAAAAATATGGGGTGAAGTAATTGTTGCAGTATCCAATAATATGACGGATAAAGACATTTGTTACGGATATTTCTAAGATTATATTTAACTTTAGCATTTTTTATATTTATAATTGCTAGTCCTCCGAAAACAGAGGAAACTACTTTATCTCTACCAAAACTGAAAAAGGCTGCATCTCCGTAACTACCTATTTTTTTTCCGCGAATATTTGCTCCTAGAGAATGAGCACAGTCTTCTATAAGTAAGATTTTGTATTTTTGAGTAATTTTTTTTATCATATCTATATTCGCTGGTATTCCGAAAGTATGTTGAATAATTATTGCCTTCGTTTTTATGCTAATTTGTTTCTCTAAAAGCTTATTATCAATATTTAGTGAATCATCAACATCAATATATTTTGGTTTCGCTCCTGTCCATGTCACTGCATTCGGTACGGCAACACACGAAAATGCCTGAACCAACACTTCATCTCCTTTACCTATATCAAAAGATTTTAATATGGCATATAAAGCAGAACGACCGCTGTTGAAAGATACGGCATTATCCACTTCCAAATATTTACGAAACCATTCTTCAAGTTTAAATACAGCATTGCCAATTTTCCATTGATTGGGAATAAATAAAGTTTTTACTGATTTTAAAACGTCCGACTTTTCGGTGTTTGGAGACAAAGAAATAGCGATTGGGTAAGAGAACATATATTTATAGTAGTTCTTCTAAGATGGATCCGGATTCCTTTCCTTGAAATATAATAACATCATTTATTCCATTAAACTGATCTAAGATATTGTATGTATTTTTTTTATTATATAAGTATATTTTATTTTCCCCTCCTACTACTCGAGAAGCACCATAAGTAAAAGATTTCGAATAATTATTATTTGTAAGAATAATTACGTCACATACTTCCGCAGCTTTTTCCCCAAGTTTTATATGGATATTATCAGCTTCTTTTCCTAATTCTATTAATGGAGTTAAAACCAATACTTTTCTTCCTTTAATTCTGCGTATATATTCTAGCGCTGAAAATACTCCTGAAGGATTAGCATTAAATGTGTCAATAATAATATTTTTTCCTTTAATTTTCGTTAGTTTCATCGTTACGTCTGGAGCAGTCAAATTATTAAAGGCTTTAATAACCTGTTTTGAAGTTAAACCTAAATGTAAAGAGATTATGTAAACTGATAGTAGATTCTCGATATTTTGGGCACCGATTAATTTTAACCTCACCTTCTCTTGTTTATCTTTGTACTGAAGATTAAATTCTGTTGAATTAGTAAATAATTTTATATTATCTGCAATAACTGAGTTAGGGTATTTTTTCGTTAAATAATTTTCGTGTTTTGTATTACGTTTTACAAAATAAGTGTAAATTTTTAAATCAGGCTTTTGTGTTTTTATCAAGATAACCTTTTTCTCAATATAATCGTTACCGATATTTAATATCGCAATTCCATTCCTATTAAGATTATTAATTAATTCAAATTTAGCTTTGACGGTATTATCTATACAGCCGAATAACTGTATATGCTGTTCATTTATTCCGGTAATTATCCCTATACTCGGTTTAATAAACTGACAGATTTCCGCTATTTCGCCAATTTTGTATGCGCCTACCTCGGCGATAAATATATTATTCCTAGGTGAAAGCTTGTTGTTTATTGTCTTAGCGATGCCAATCTCAGTATTATTTGACCCTTCGGTTTTTAATACGTCATATTTTGTCTTTAATACAGAATATAGAAATTCCTTTGTGGATGTTTTACCATAACTTCCGGTAATACCAATGACAGTTAGATTCTTCGAGGAGGATATTTTCCTAAATGCTCTGTAAGTGATTATTTTCTTGACGATATAACTTATTAAGCTAACTGCCATAATTATTATAATAATTATTAAGGGTAAGACTCTGTCAAATATCTGGATATAAAGTATACTCGGAAATGGTTTATTTAATATAAAAATGTATGTAATAATAAAAAGCAAAAAGCAGATAATCATAGCCTTAACCGTTTTTATTGGAAAAACAAAGGACCGTATTATACCTTTTCTAAAAACATATATCGTCTCAAAAATATATAAAGAAAGAAGAAGATATAGGAGAACGTTTTCAGATCGTAAAAATATTATATTTATTGCCAATATAATCCACTTTGCAATATTAATGGGATTAATAAGCATTCTCTTTCCCTGAAAAGTGGATAAATGAGCCATCATTCTGTCAAATCTGTACTCTTTCAATTGCCATAAATATACTTCGTACAATATTACTCTAGACACATGGAGTATAAGCAAAAAATTTATTAAGAGATAAGCAAAATAATATGAAATCATTGTAAATATTTTTTTACTGTGTGATAAAATTCCCAGGAATTTTGGAAAGGTAGTCTATGATTAGTATTTTTAACAATTAATAAATCACTATTGTGAAATGTTTTTTGCATTTTATAAGCTAATGAAACCGGAACTGTTCTATCATTTTCCCCCCAGACTAATAGCGTGTGCTGCTTGATATTTTTCATATCTTCGTCCAAGTCTTCCCTGATAATTGTTTTGAACGTATCTCTCATATACCCGTTAGTTTGGTTATAATCAGATGCTCTTGCTAAACGGTGTAACATATTTCTCATTTCTGTTCTATATTCAGATAACATTGGAAGAGAGAAAATAATTCTTCCTATCTTACTTAAAGTCAAAAAAAAGAGGATCTTGCTACTGCGAACCGGCACATAACCAGGTACTCCGGTTAAAATTAAACTATGCACTTTATGAGGAAACTTAATTGTATACTTAATCGCTACCCTTCCTCCAAAGGAATGAGCCATAAATACGAATTTTTTCAGTTTTCGTTCAGATACATACTTATTTAAAAAATTTACATAATCATCCAAGCAAAGCGGTCTGTCTATTTTATTATTTTTACCAAATCCGGGAAAATCAGGATAATATACTCTATATTTCTTATCCCTGAGTATTTTAATTAACGGTAGATATTTATTCCCGTAAAGATTCCAACCATGAAGAATAATTATCGGAACATACATAATTTATATCATTTTACGGTTACAGATTTTGCTAAATTACGAGGCATATCTGGATTTATTCCGCGTTCCAACGCAAGTAAAAATCCTAGCAATTGACCCACAACTGCTGAAGGTATTATTGTTGCTATTCCACAGTCACGTATCGGCAGATAGCAGTCAAACACTTCGTGCGGTTTATATGAAATCCCAACTATATATCCTCCTCTTGCTTTCATTTCCATTGCTCCAGCCAGACTGGCACCGTATGTTTCATCATTGGGAAGAAATGCGATACAAGGAGTTCCTTTTTCGATCAATGCAATAACACCATGCTTTAGCTCACCTGCTGCAAATCCTTCAGCATGAATATATGAGGCTTCTTTTATTTTTAAAGCACTTTCTAAGGCTATTGGATAAGATAATCCTCTTCCAATTATATATATATTATTATATCTATTGAGATATTTTACCAACTTACTAATTTTTCTGATATACTCGTCATTTAATATGTCATTTACTGAAATTATCGATTTTGAGAGCAGATTTATTCCTTCGTCCTTTTTATCGATTATTGAAAACGATATTAAAATAAGATATGCCAGTTTAGCGGTAAAAGCTTTTGTTGACACTACTGCTTGTTCTGTTCCTGCATGAAGATAGATTTGGTGATCTGATAATCTGCATAATGTTGACCCATATACGTTAACCATTGCTCCAATTGTTGCACCTTTCGTCTTTGCTTTTTTAATTGCTTCAATAACATCTATGGTCTCTCCAGACTGAGACAATGCCAAAACGAGACTTTTATTTGTTAAATAATTTACTAAATAACCGAATTCACTTCCAACTGAATAATTTATATGTCTCTTTGCTATCTTGGAAAAAATATACGTGCCTTCTAAACAAGCATAAGCTGCCGTACCACATCCAACCAGATAAGTCCCATAAGATTTTTTTATTAATTGGACAATTTTCTGTAAACTTTTGTCTGGATTTCTTATTATTTGATTTATGATTTTTGGTTGATCATATATTTCCTTCAACATATGATGGGAAAAGCTACCTTTCCCATCTAATTTATAACTGCATGTCAGCCTATGAAAATTTACTTTATTCTTTTTATTACCATCTTTTACGTCGTAAATCTCGATTTTATTTCTCTTTACTATTGCGATTTCTTCATCTTCCATATAATAAAGATCTCTTGTATGTCGTTGAAGAGCATGTGAATCTGAAGCAAGGTAGTTTTCATCTTTTCCTTTTCCTAACACTAAGGGAGAACCGTTTTTTGCGGCTACAATAGACCTAGAGTCTAAGTCCATTACAATAATCGCATTAAGCCCCGCAAATCTTTTAAATGCTAGTCGAACCGCCTCTAAAAAAGTGCTTCCGTCATCTCTCAAACGAACTTTTTGTTTCTTGTTTTTTATTTTCTGCTTTTTAAGCTTATTATAATTTTCCTCGATTAAATGAACCGCTACTTCAGTATCTGTCTCCGAGCGAAAATTATGACCGTTAGAAATTAATTCATTTTTGATTTCATCATAATTTTCGATAATACCATTATGAATTAAAGCGATTTTATTACTGCAATCCAAATGTGGATGGGCGTTAATTTTTGTTACACCACCATGTGTAGCCCATCTGGTATGACCCAGAGCAAAATTACTCCGTACTTTTTCAGATAAAACCACTCCGCCAATTTTTCCTGTTTTTTTAATTATTTTTATTGACTTGATTTCCTTTTTTGCTTTATACTCAATGAAAGTAAACGCAATTCCCCATGAATCGTATCCCCTGTATTCAAGGGTTTTTAATCCATCTAAAACGATATTGACAGCATTATTCTTTTTCCCAATATATCCAAAAATACCGCACATATTTTATTGAGTTAAACTTACGCTAGTAATCCAATAATAATATTCATTTCTTGATGTTTTTCTTAATAATCTTACTTTCAATTAACTTAATATAATGATTTGCTTGTAAGTCTTCTGATAAGACTAAACCTGACCCTACAATAGATTTGCTACCGATCTTTATCCCCGGCATAATTGAGCTATTGACTCCGATTCTAGCACCAGAACCGATCATTGCTCCTAATTTTTTCTTTTCTGTATCAATAACAATATTTAATACATTTGATTTGATGGTCTCTCCATCAAATCGATAATTTGCCGCAACAGCTCCCGCACCCATAGAGGTATTATCCGCCAATACACTGTCTCCAATATAATTATTATGGAACCAGCATTTATTTCCTATGTAACTTCTAGCGATTTCCGTTGAAAAACCGACCATACAACCATTCCCAATAATTGACTGACGAACAAAAGAATTATTTCCCACAGTTGTATTTTTTCCTATATATACTGGTCCCGAGATCTTAACGTTGTCTAATATTTTTACACCATCTTCGATAACAACTTCACCTTCTAATGAGGCAGACGGAGATATCATGACTTTTCTTCCTTTTCTTGATTTAATCTTATTTAAGAAAAATTGAGTTAAATCCAGTATGTGCCATGGATATTTAAGATATCTCCAAAATCCGTTGTATTGAAGGAATTCTAATTGAAACCCTTTGTTTATCATCCTCACGATAGCTTTTTCATAAACATCATCGGATGGTGATGTTTCTTCTTTTATTGATTGAAGAAAAAGGTCAGTATTTTCAAAATAATCAAAAATAATTTTAATAATATTACCCGGTCTCTTATCTTTCTTGGGTTTTTCAATAATTCCTTTAACAAGGTGATTATTAACAACTATATAGCCTCCGGGGAAATATTCATCATGACTAATGCCGGCAATTATTCCTTTTGGATGAGTTTTTAATTTCGCGAAAAAATCATTATATAATTTATCATCGTATAAATCTGAAGGGCCAACAATCAAGATTCTATTATTTTTTAGATAATTCTCCGCAGAGACAACTGCTCCAGCCATACCGTAATCATTGTTTTGTTTTACTAAAACAATATTTAATTCTTTATTTTTTTGTTTTAAGAGCGAAAATTTGCGGTGATTCCATATGTTGGTTACTATGATAATATTTCTTAATCCTGTTTTTTTTATTTGGTAAAGGGTATGTTCAATCAGAGATAATCCTAAAAAATTAAGAAAGAGTTTATCTTTAAACGGCCATAAACGAGAGGAATCTCCTCCCGCAAGTATTAATACTTTAATATCATTCATCTTCTTACTCCTTCATCCTTTTTATAACAGCACCTAACGAATTTAATCTCTGTTCAATATTTTCATATCCTCTGTCAATATGTTCTATTCCTCTAACCATACTTTTACCTTCAGCGATTAGAGCCGCCATGACTAACGTTGCACCTGCCCTAAGATCAGTTACATTCAATACCGCATTATGCAATTTGGTTGGTCCATCTATAGTTATAGCATGATAATTATCTTTCCCTCGATCAGACCAATTAAAATTATAAAAGGTTCCAGGATTTTTGACTTTTGGATTATATTTTTTGATATCGGCTCCCATTTTACTCAATTCTGTTACATAACCAAAACGATCCTCATATATAGTTTCGTGGATGATAGACTGCCCTTGAGCCTGAGTCATTAATAACGACCAGGGTGCCTGCCAGTCAGTCATAAAACCAGGATATGGCAATGTCAATATATCTGTAGCAACTAAATTTTTTTTATAAGAAAAACGTGTTTTGTATTTATCCAATGATTCCCATACCGCACCAATTTCATCAAGTTTAGACAAAAAGACTTTCAAGTATTCTATTTGAGTTCCTTCAATAATTAAATCACCACCAGAAGCTATTGCTCCTATTGCAAAAGTGATGACTTCGTTTCTATCCGGCATGATTTCATATTCTACTCCTGATAATTGGGCAACACCATTTATTACTATAGTGCGATTTTTTATTCTTCTAATTTGAGCACCCATTAAATTCAATAAATTAATTAAATCATCAATTTCAGGCTCACTTGCTGCATTCTCTAATATCGTCTCTCCTTCCGCTAACACTGCTGCAAAAATCATTGACTCTGTTCCAGTATGTGTATTTTGAGAAAAACGATATTTTACTCCTTTTAATCTCTCCGTGTAAGCGTAAAAATATCCCTCTTTGTATACAATATGAGCACCCATTGCTTTAAGTCCGTCGATATGTCTTTCAATAGGTCTTTTACCTAAACGACATCCTCCTGGATTTGGTACACACGCTCTTCCGAATCTTGCTAGAAGTGGACCCATAACCATAGTTGCCGTCCGATATAAGCCTCCCAATTCCAATGGTATCGTATAATTTTTAATGTTATCACCCTTAATACACATCGTATGATTGGAATTAATATCTATCTTTACACCTAAAGATCTTATTATTTCCGCAGTGCCATATACAGATGATATTAGGGGAACATTCTTTATAAATATTGGTTTATCTGTCAACAACCCCGCTATGATCACTTTCATAGCGACATTTTTTGCTCCACTGACTTTTATTACTCCTTTTAATTTTGTTCTTCCAGATACTAGAAAATTATCCATGTTTAGAATTCACCAACTAATACGATCTCTTCCTTAAGATCAATACTTAATTCACTTTTTGCCCTTTTTTTGGCTAATTGAATCAAAGAGTATATATCTCTTGAATTTGCATTTCCATTATGAACGATAAAATTTGCGTGTTTATTAGAAAATTTCGCACCGCCTATTGACTTGCCTTTTAAACCAAGACTTTCAATTATATACCCCGCAGAACAAGTATATTCGGGTGTTGTTAATCTAATTGCATCTACTTTTGAAATATTTCTAAATGTACAGCCTGATGAATATATACCCGTAGGTTGTGATTCTTTCCGGTATATTAATGACTGATTAGCCACTTTCCATAAGTCTTCTGAATTACTCCTTTGAAACTTAAAAATTACCGATACAACAATTTCTTTAGTACTTTGGATTATACTATTATCATAAGAGAATTGGAAATAAGATTTCGGAACTTCAATTAGTTTATTATATTTATTAATTATTTTAATACTTTCTATCGCATCTGAAACATATTTCAACATCCTCAAGTTATGAGCGTTTATCCACACTGCTCCTCCAACACTTCCAGGTTGACCTAAAAAGGCTTCGATCCCTTTTAATCCCTGATCTAAAGTAAATCTTACTAATCTATTTATGGTCACTCCACTATCAACCTCCAGAAAAACCGTGAATTGATTCTTAGGTCTGAAACCGCTTATGTGGTTCTTTACTCCTCGAATGCCAACAATTTTTATTTCCTTACTTTCATTTTTAATCACCAATCCTTTAAAACCGTTATCACTTATAAGCAGATTTGTTCCTCCACCAATAACAATATAAGGAATTGAGTATTTTTTTGACGCTACTACAGCTTCTATCAATTCGTCCTTAGAATTGCATTTATAATAAATGTCAGCACAACCGCCGACTTTAAATGAGGAATATTTGTTTAGTTTTTCATTATATAATATTCTATTTTCATTTAAGGACTTAATTAATTTCTTATATGATGCAATCATCTTAATTAATGGTAATTCTTTTACTAACATCATTTATTATTTTGACTATTTCCGGATGCCAAAGATAAATATTACCTGCACCCATAGTTAATATAAAATCATTATTTCTAATTTCATCTTTTAGAAAATCAATTAAATGTTCTTTCTTACCAAAATAATATGAATTATTTTTATATTTATTAATCTCAATAGTTAAGATTTTGGATGAAATTGAAGAATCGAATCTTTCTCTTGCTGAGGGATAAATATCAGTAATCAGAGACATATCTGCATTTTTAAAGCATCTTGAAAATTCTGATAGTAATGCCTTTGTTCTTGAATAGGTGTGTGGTTGAAAAATGACAATAATTCGTTTTTTTGGAAACCATTCTTTCACTGAGCTGAGAGTGGCATTTATTTCTTCCGGATGATGAGCGTAATCATCATATAACATAATCCCTTCTTTTTTATAAATATATTCAAACCTTCTTTTGGTACCTTTATAAAATCTATAACACTTGCTTATTTTATCCCAACTAATTCCCACTATATTTGCAGCAATACCCGCTGCTAAAGCATTTAATAAGTTATGTTTACCCGGAATATAAATTGGATATTCTCCCAACATGATATTCTCATGACATACTTTCATTATACTTATTCCATTTCCGAAATAATAATCATCAATTCTATAATCAGCTTTGGGCGAAAAACCATAAGTAATTATTTTTTTGTCTATGATCGGTAACAGTTCACTAATATATCTATTATCTTTATTGACAATCACTATACCATCGCTCGGCATTTGAGCAATTAATTTTATATATGCCATTTTGATTTGATCAATATTTTTATAGGCGTCAGGATGATCATAATCTATATTAGTTAAGATCAGTATTTTGGGTTTTTGCCATAAAAAACGAGGTGTTGGACATGTTTGTGGACAAGTCATATATTCATCAGCTTCTGCAATAAAAAATTGTCCTTTCCCAAAATGGCCTGCGGGTCCTAAATCATTTATCATAGCGGAGCCTATTGCATAAGAAGGATCGTAATTTGCATGAGTTAGGATAGATGCTACTAAAGCAGAAGTTGTAGTTTTACCATGACAACCGGCAACCGATATACCTTCCTTATCAGACATCAGCTGTCCAAGCATTTGCCCATGCATTAATACAGGTATGCCTAATTTTTTGGCCGTTATCATTTCGATGTTTGTCATCCCACCATGTGCACCAGTTGCAATTACTAAATTGTAGTTTTTATTTATATTTGACGGTTTAAATCCTGGCTTGATTCGAATATTATTCGATTTTAAAATTTCATCTGTTGGAAAAATATCGCTAACATCAGAACCCGTTACGTCGTACCCTTCTTGTTTTAAATATATTGCCATTGCAGTCATGGCTACGCCTTTTATACCTACAAGAAATACTTTCTTCTTTTCCATATTGTTATTATTTTTATACAATACCAGCTATATTAAGCATTCTACCGCAATTTGCACCATTTTTTCTATAAGAACAGAATCTGCTATCACATGAAGTACAGTATGGGATAATATCAATATTTTTTTTTAAAACTCCTAATTCAGTCATTTGAAAAGATGCTAACTTTTCCAAATCAAAAAATTTATTAGTACCATTTTTCTTGATTAGATGAATATTTTCATTATTATAATTTCTAAATAATTCTAGAAACTCATCTGTAATTTTATAACAACACGACCTTATATGCGGTCCAATAGCTGATCTGATATCAAGAGCATTACAACCAAGATTTCGCATTACTTTAACCGTATTTCCAATAATATTTCTATATAACCCTTTCCACCCTGCGTGAATTCCAGCTAAAACGTTTTTTTTACTGTCGTATAAAAAAATCGGTAAACAATCAGCCGTTCGTATACTAATATAAGATTCAAAATTTATTACGATACCGTCTGTAGATTTATAATACTTAATATTTTTATTAGCAATAACGACGTTATTTGAGTGTGTTTGTTCTAATCTGATGCAATTTGCTATAATTGAATCGGATAGAATTGAAAATTCATTATCATTTTTTTCTAGAAAATAATGTTTTAATGTTGAAAAATTAAGAAGTTGTTTTGACTGAACCATATAGCGCCTTCTCTATAGCCTTTCTTTCGTCCCAAGGATACTCCACTTTACCATAACACATAGATTTTTCATGTCCTTTACCGCATATAAGAATCAGATCTCCTTTAGAGGCCAAATTACGTAATACAAAATTTATTGCTTCTTGTCTATCAGGAATTTGCCAATAATATTTTCTTTTTTTATTCAGAATATTTTTTTGAATATCACTTCTCTTGGCTATAATTCCACCAGCCTTGATACAACCTGTTGAGATTTCATTGATTATTTTCCTGACATCTTCAGTTCTTGGATCTTCTGCTGTCAATACAACATAATCTGCCAGTTTTATGGCTATTTCACCCATCATAGATCTCTTTTGTCTATCTCTTAAACCCGCACATCCAAATACTACTATTAAATTATTTTTTACCATTTTTTTAGATGCGATTAACACTTGCTCCAAAGCATCAGGTTTATGTGCAAAATCAATTATTACTTTATAAGATCGATTGGTTTTTACTTCTTCCATACGGCCAGGAATAGCTTGGAAATCGAGAATTGATGATTCTATTACTTTTTCAGGTACACCTAAGATAACCGCAACCGCTTTAGAGGCTAAAATATTATATTGATTATATTTTCCAGGCAAATTAATATTGTGAATATGATCGACAATATTTACATCCGATAGTTTATTCAAACTGAAACCTATCGTCTTCCCTTTAGCTTTATTTTTAAGAAAGTCATAATTCCTATCATCTTTATTCAGAATAACATATTTAGCACCATTCATTATTTTAGCTTTAATATTTCTATAATTGTTTAAAGTTAAATGATAATCTAAATGTTCATGAGATATATTCGTTATTACAGCAATTTCAACAGGAATCCCAAAGATTCTATTTTGATCTAAAGCATGAGAGGTTACCTCAATAATTGCAATTTTACTTGCCCCATCTGCTGCTTCTCTTAGAAACTTCTGTAAAATAAATGGTGACGGCGTTGTTACGTGAAAACCAGTATCGTAATTTTTATTATTAATTATTGCCTTTACGGTTGAGATCATTGAAACTCTAAGCCCGGCATTTCTCAAGATATCATAAATTATATGCGTAGTAGTAGTTTTTCCTGATGTTCCAGTAATTCCAATAATCCTCAAACCCCGTGCCGGAAATCTGTAATAAATCACCGCTATAAAGGCATTAATTAGATGAAATATGTTTTTAATCCGTCTAAACATGATTGGAATAAAATATTATAACAAATCCTATTCGGAAGAAGAAATCCCATAATAAGTAAATAATTCTTTGGCAATGTTAAAAAATACAGGTGCAGCAGTTTCTGAACCCCATGGAGATGCGGTAGGTTCTCTCATTGTAACCAGCATAACAAACCTAGGTTTAGATATTGGAGCGAATCCAATAAAGGATGCAATCGTTTTATCTTCATCGTAATGTCCTTTTATCGGAATTTGGGCAGTTCCTGTCTTACCGGCAATATAATAACCTAAAGGTTCGATGAATCTGGTTTCACCGTTTTCTACCGCGGAAACCATCATCTCAGAAACAATTCTGGATGTTTCTTTTGAAAATATTTCTTTTTCTACTTTGGGCTCTATATTAATTAACTCTCCACTTGGTAACTTAATTTTTTTTACTACATACGGTTTCATTATTTTACCACCATTTGCAATAGCTGAAACGGCCTTAACCATCTGAAGAGGAGTAACTGCAATTCCTTGACCAAAAGAGACGGTGGCAAAATCTATTTCGTACCATTTATTTTTTGACCTGAGATTTGGAGACGCTTCTTCCTGCAAATCTATGCCAGTTAGTGATCCAAAACCAAAATCATTTAAATAGTTAAGTAATTTATCGGACCCTATCAGTTTTTCAATTATTACCATTCCCACGTTAGATGAATACTCAAGCACTTGAGAGGGATTGATTATTCCATGGTATTTTTGATTCCAAGTGTTTATTTTATAACCTCCAATTTCAATTGGTCCATTCTCTTCGATTTTTGTGTCCAAATTTATCTTCCCTTCATTTAACGCAGCTGCCATTATTAGTACTTTAAATGTCGATCCTGGTTCATATGTTGATGCAATTGACGGATTTTTATAAAACTCGTTTGAATAATTATTATATTTTTGAGGATCATATGCTGGAAGTGACACCGCTGCAATTACAGCGCCAGAAAAAGGTTCCAATATCAAAACAGTTCCACCCTTAGCTCCATATTTTTCAACTCCCTCCTGCAATTTTTTTTCCGCAATATATTGAACTGTTTTATCAATTGTCAAAGTCAAATCTCTTCCGTCTTCAGCGGGAATCTCAGTAATTTTTCCCGAAAGTATCGTGTTTCCTTGAGCATCTCTTTCTTTTCGAATTTGCCCATCTCTGCCTTTAAGTTGTTCATTGTAGTAGCCTTCAATTCCAAAATAACCCTGATCTTCACCTTTTGAGTTTTTACCTACAAAACCTAATATATGAGCAGCCATCGAAGCTTCTGGATAATACCGCTTTGATTCTTCCAAAAAACCTAAGCCATCGAGATTTTTATTCTTTAATTTATTTATTATTTGCTCATCAACTTTATGCGCTAAAGGGACCCATGCTAAACTTCTGTCACTTATCTTTGCTGATATTGATGCAAAAGGAATATCCAAGTCTTTTGCCAGTATTTGAGATGTTTTTTCAAAATCTTTTATATTATTTGGTTCTGCGTATACAAGAAATGCTCTTTGATTGATTACCAAAGGTTTTCCATCAGAAGCAAATATTTTCCCACGCTTGGCAGGAATTGAAAATGTGGTCAAAGTTTGCCTTTCACTTAGACCTTCAAGTGTTTCAGAGGATGTTACTTGCCAAGAAAATAATCTTAAAATTATTGCTAAAAAAAGAAGTAGGGAAAAATAAAAAACAATCTTAATTCTATTTTCCATATCATAGAGATCTACCGCTCGACAAGGCTATCGGCAATGCTCCATTTAACGAGATTAATTTTTGATTTTGTATTAATCCAAGTTTACTCGCTTTAACTGATATTGTAACGATAGCTGAAGCAGAGGCAATTTCTTGATTTAAATTAATATTATCTATCTCTATTTTATCGGTCTCATCATTCAACTTAGAAAGTTCTGTTCCTGAAGTAGAGTCAAAATTCAGTAGTATTACCTGTAAAACTGCAAAAAAGATTGAAAATATAGTTAGAAGAATATTGATCGGCCTAAAATTTCTACTTTTCATATCTTTCTAATGAATCTTAACTTAGCAGAACGGGATCTTGGATTGGAAATAATTTCATCATATTTCGGTCGTATTGGTTTTTTACTCAATGTACTTATAACACCCCTACTCTGATAATGTTCAAATGTCAATTTTATTATTCTATCTTCTAAAGAATGATAAGAAATCACTACCAATCTGCCATTTGATTTCAATAAATTAATTGCTTGTTTAATCCCAATTTCCAAATTACTTAATTCTGAATTTACTTCAATTCTTATTGCTTGAAATATTCGAGATAAAGTACTGTTCCTAATCTGGTTATAATCTCTATTAGGTAATCTTAAATAAATTTTATTAAGCACTGATTCAACAATACCGACAATATCCTTAGTTCTCTTTATATTTATCTTTATCCTACGGGCGCTAATAATAGCTGAAGCAATTGCCCTAGAATTGATCTCTTCAGAATATTTACTAAAAATTTCATATAATTGCTCTATAGAATATTTATTAATTATATCTTCTGCATCGACCTTATCTTCCATACTCATACGCATGTCTAATCGCTCGTCCCTTAAGTATGAAAATCCTCTTCCTGAACCATCAATTTGAAAGGAAGACAATCCAAGATCGAAAAGTATCCCATCTACGTTCTGTAATCCATTTTTTTGCGCTATGTTCGTAATGTCTTTAAAATTTCCTTCGACCGTTCTTAATCTAGTATTATTCCTCCATGCGCTTTTTACAAAATTAATTGCTCCTTGGTCTTTATCTATAGCCAATACATTGCCACCATTTTTAATTATTTCTTCGCTATGACCACCTCCTCCTAGTGTCGCATCAATATATATATTTCCTTTAATGATATTTAATGCTTTTATTACCTCTGGTAGGAGTACCGGCAAATGAAAAGATGAATTTAAAATCATAGGCAGATTGATTTTATTCTCATCTTCCTAGATTTGACCGATATTCCTCCCACTTATTTTTATTCCAGATTTCAAAATGATCTCCCGCTCCAATGATCACTATCATATCGACTATTTCGGAATACTTAAGCATATTCTCAGGAATAATGAATCTTCCTTGAGAATCCAAATCTAAATTCATTGCACTTGCACACATAAGTCTCCTTAAATCCCTACCCTCTTTATCTGAAAAAAGGGGTTTTCCTAGTTCCATATTTGTAGTCTCTTCCCATTTTTTTTCAGTAAAACCTAAAATACATTTCTCAAAACCTGTCGTTAATACCACTCCATGCTCCCCTAATTCTTGACGTATCTTTTTAGGAAGAGCCAAACGACCCTTATCCATAATATTTGGTTCAAAAGTACCTAAAAACATAAGAATCTACATCTTTCACCACTTTTCTCCACTTTTCTCCATAATGCTACAAAAAAAATGATATGTCAAGGGGTTAGAGGATCAATGTAACACCAATATGATAATGTCGTATTTGACCAATATAGAAATGTCGCCTTTTCTACTCCATACTGAATAGATTATTAATTCAGTACTTAATAAAGGGGGGTAGAAAATGAAAGGAGTCATTTCTA
>Ga0210019_1000967_pt1 | contig 32432 bp, 22 predicted proteins | sample CryGeyCG2114_020_2_FD_183969 | JGI IMG/M metagenome (GOLD analysis project Ga0210019, IMG submission 183969) | Groundwater microbial communities from aquifer - Crystal Geyser CG11_big_fil_rev_8/21/14_0.20 (SPAdes) (version 2) | ecosystem: Environmental > Aquatic > Deep subsurface > Groundwater ...
TCAAAAGAAAGCAGCGGAAGTTTTCAAGAAGAGCAGATGAGTTACTTAAAACTAAACATTCCGCATCGCCGATTCGGGATAAACTATTTGACCTGGTTTCATATGAAGCAGGGCAGAATGTCGAACCCGTAAAATCTCTTGCTGGTTCATGCATGATGAATGCTCTTTTGGCATGGATACTTCTTCACAGGCCGGATTTAGAAGTAGATTTAGTTCAAAAAAAGATGAATTCCGGCATACATTACTATCTTTTAGTCACATTGCCTAGAAGTAAAATCAAATTTATTGTTGATATATTCTCGCCGGTTTATGTCGCGGATTACATTATGAGCGGGCATATTAAAGTATTGGTATTATCCATTGACGAAGCAGCAAGGTTAAGCAAGTGGTATCAGGATTACGAAAAATGTAGTGAAGAGGAATTAGAATTTGTCAGCGCATTAATTAAAAAAGACCTTCTCTCGGTAGAAAAAATCAATATATCAGATAACCAAATGCTGGATGATGCAAGTTTTGTTTCCTCGCCGGTTGAACCGAAAATAGCTCAAGTTAGAAAAGCAGTTATGGATCTTGTTGAAGAAGTTATCAAAAAAGAAGAGCTGCAAGGCATTTATAGAGTATGCCTATTGGGTAGTTACGCCAAGGATCAACCAAGTTTTGATTCCGTCAAGGGGCGTATTACGCCTGATGAAGAGTCAGATGTTGATATGCAATTTTATGGCAGGAATAAAGCATTAGAGAAAATAGCCTCAATCTGGAATAAAGAATGGGCAGGGTGGAAGAAAAGACCCGCCAGCCTTATAAACTTAAATTTCGAGCTTCGCCTTGAGATAGTTGAAGATGAGAATACTGAAATAACTTCAGCTTTGCACGGACCTATAATTTTAATTTGGCGTAAAAAATCCTCCGCTTCGCCGGTGGATAGCTATATAAGGAAAACAAAAAATATCATAATTGATTCTATATTTTCAGGGCAATTATTGGATCAGAAAACGAATAACGGAATACCGGCTTTTGTGCGGCTTCTCGTTAGAGAAGACATGTCCGCGTTGCCGGATAGTTTGTCATTGTTCAAAGAGCGCATTTATTTAAAAAATCCGGATTATATCAATTTGGTTGTTGAGTCGGCATGTAGAGGGATTGAAGGCGTGGCGACCTATAGAATAGCAGCTTTATCTTGGCTTATGGAGGAGTGGTTCCCGAAAGCCCCCATCTTAGATAATAAAATCATTGAATGCCTTTTTATCATGACTCGCCATGATGAAAAAATACGTATACATAACGGCAAGGAAATCCCGCGTTTTAAAGGGGCCGGTTCGTTATTGATGGCAGCCATAACGGAGCCGATTCTATTTTTTAGTTCAGATACCGCGGCTTCGGATATTAGATTAGTTTTAGAGTCAAATTTACCGAGAAAGGGCAGGTATGGGGACCCGGATCGGTTCTATCTTAGGATTGGAATGGATCCAATGAATACTCATTGTCCTTGGCTGAAGAAGTTTTCTTTTCTGCGAATGTTCTATGCAACATATTTTACTTGGAATCAAGGAAAAATGAAAAAATATATTGAAGAAGTTAAAGAGAAGTATTCTTTTACTTCAACGAAACGGACAGAAGAAGAATCGCTCGTGTTGCGGGACAAGGCGAGAAAAATTTCCGTGTCCTCTCCGGCCCGCCAAATTCAGGAGAGTTTGGCCTGGCTTAGCCAATGGCTTCAGCCGAGGCGAGCGAGGTCTCGCTCAAATCTCCGATTTGGGCGGATAGTTTTAAGCTTCAGGCTTCAAGTTTCAAGCCGCAAGTTTGGAAGTATGCAGCCTGCAGCCTGTAGCCTGGAGCCTAAATCCTCCGCCTCGCCGATCATAAAAAAATCTCCGTCAGACGAACTTTACTATGAAGGATTAAAACATGATATGGAGTGGCTAAATAGGAATGTTGATGTAGGTGGTAAAGTAATCGACTTAGGCGCGGGAAGCGGCGAATTCTTGAGGCATTTGTTAAGAAGCGGTAATATAAAAAAAGCCGTGTGGCTGGATAAAGATTTTAGGTATTTTGTCAAGGCGCAAAAAATATTAAATGATTCGCGCCTATCCTTTACGCCTCGCCGTATTGAGGCCGCGCCGTTATTCTATAAGAATGAGTTTAATCTTGCAATTAAGCGCGGCGTGGTTCATCACTTAGCCGATCCCCTGCTGGGATTTATATGCGCCAGCAAAATTTTAAATAAAAACGGGCGCTTAATAATAATGGATGATTTAGCAAGCGAAAGTCAAGTAGTTAATGATTTTATATTGGGTTTTAATAAACAGAGGAGCCATGATGATATGGCTTATTATACGCGGCCACAATTTGAAGAAATGCTGTTAAAGGCAGGCTTTGAAATTGAAAAAATCGGCACGCACGCATATGATTTAAATATTACAGAACTTTTAGGTGAATGCCGTTTTAAAAATAGAGTAGAAGAATATTTGCATAAGGCAAATAGCGAAATTAAAGAAGCGGTTAAATTCAGAGAGAAGGAGGATAGTATTATTATAACTTTAACGGATATTATGATTATAGCCAAGAAGAAAGCATCTTCTCCGCTAACAAATATCCCCGATTGCATTAATGAGCTGATTATTAAGTTCCGGCTGGCAGGCTTATCCAATAAAGAAAGAATAAAAGAGATAGATTATTATATGGATAAGTATATACGCGATGCCAGCGTTGATGAATTAACTCCGGAAATAAGAAATAAGGCCGGCGTTATCGCGGGCTTTTTTGAAAAACATCAAATATTTGATAAAAGAAAACAGGGCTTAATAGCGGCTGGAGCGCAGGCGGTGTTTATCGAAGAGCCGAGGAAGAAAATAAAGCCCTACGCGCGGCCACGAAAAACAAATACAGCGAGAAATCTATCGATAAAGAGTGAAAGCGAATATTATCCATTGTTATATAGCGATCAAAAAGAACTGATAGAAAAGCTGTTAACGGGGAAAGGTGTTTCATTATTAATCGCTTCCGAAGATTTGATGCTTGTGCCGGTTTTAAGCGGATTATGGAAAGAAGCTGCAGGTAGAGGACTAAAAAGAAAAGTTTTAGAGATAGAAGAGATAATTAAATCCATCATAAGGAATGCCTATAAGACTAAAAATGAAATAGGTAAGATTACCAACAGATATTGGCTTGGCGAAATTGATGAAATAATACTTGGGTATATTGAAGAATTCAAAGACCGCGAAGAAATAATTATTCGCGATGAGGCGATAGCCAGCGGCATTACTACCGAAGCGTTAATAGAAAAAATAATCGCGCGTTATGGAGCAAAATTTTTCAGAAAAAAAATAAAACTGATAGCCTCCGATATTACCATATATTTTTATATTGTAAAAGATATAGAAGGCAACATCGCTGTTTATGATGCCTTTGGCAGAATTCTCCAGATAAGGCCTAATCCCATGCATATTTTGGGGATAAATGTTATCAGGGGCAATGGAGCGATATTCCCGCAGCTTGAGGATATGCCTCAGAAAATAGAAACTATTTTCCGCAGGGCATTTGATGCCGCAGGCGGATACGGCAGCATTATTGAAAACGAACACATAAGTACGCGGCGCGCCATAGTACCTGGTTTATCTGAATTAATAAATTCATACCCGAAAAATATAATACTCGCGCAGGAAGACGCGTTTAAAACTATTCCGCAAAAAGCCAATATAATAAGATGTTTTAATTTGTTGATTCCCAATGAATACTTTAAAAATATCGGGCAAAATATACATATTCTGCTAGGTAATCTGGCTGAAGGCGGATATTTATTAGTTGGTTATGTTGATCCGTATAAATCGTATATGGCCTATAAAAAATCAGGCAATAAGTATAAAATCAAATTTTCCAAAGGCAATTACGATGATTTTCTTAAAGAGAGAGGAGGGTAAGATGGTTTTAAAACTTGAAAAAGAAAAGAACAGGTTATTTGAAAGAATACCTTGTAATTGTGATGTAGAAGTTTATAATCCGGTGATGTATCTTAAGGTCAGCGCGCGCGCGTTTAATTTTTCCGCGGAGGGGCTGGGGATATTATCCGACAGGGCTTTTGCCTTAAATGATGAGCTGGAAGTTAAGATTAGGCTTTCAGATAAGCAAAGCCATGTTTCTCAGAAGGCGAAAGTAGTTTGGGTAAAACAGGAGATACCGGGGTTATGGCGCATGGGGTTGAAACTCCTTAATTTGAAACTCCTGAATTTCGCGCCTCTCATGGAGGAAAAAGGATAAAAAAACTTGTTTGCAAAGCTAAAAAGCAGTATAATATTATTGTAAAAATAAAAAAATTTAAATATTAAAGATTTTAATATCCTGCATAAAATACACCTTGCGCTTATAAGGCAGCCGGCGCTTAATTGTATTACGCCGCTGTTGCCTAACCGGCAAATTGCGCAAGTGTTCATTAACCATGAAGGAGAAAGGGGAAAAATGGAAGAAAATATTCCCTTGGAATCGTCAAATGAAGACAGGCGCATATTTCAACGTAGGAACTTTAGCTCGCTTTTAAAATTCAGGCTAGGTAAAGACGGCAAAGATTGTGAAGGAGTAACAAAAGATATTTCAGCAGGCGGATTGTCTTTTATTACTAAGCAAAGAATAAAACTTCGTGATTCCATGGAATTATGGATAACTGTTCCAGACGGTAAAGATCCGATTTATAAGACAGCGCAATTGGCCTGGGCGAGAGAAAATCTGGCTGATACTTATGAAGCAGGCGCGAAATTCGATTCCGTGGGGCTATTGGAACTATCCCGGGTTTTTAAAACTCTAGGCAGGTGAATTAGATAAACAAGCCTTTGTAAATAAACCAAGAAGCATCCCGCCGGTGTAATTAAATTTAAATACTTGACCTTTATAGGCGCTCATGTTACATTAGTGCTTTATAATTTCAATGAAAAATAATCCCCACTTAATAAAAAACTTTTATTATGAGAAATAAATACGGACATTTTTCCAAAGATGGCCTGGAATTCATAATTACAAATCCCGTTTTGCCTACCCCGTGGATTAATTATCTTACCAACGAAAAATATTGCGCGATAATATCTCATACCGCAGGCGGTTATAGTTTTTACCGTGATTGCCGTACCGACAGAATTTTGCGCTGGGCGCCTGATTATAAGAATTTTGACAGGCCGGGGCGGTATATATATGCCAAGGAAATTAAGAGTCAAAGAGCCAGAGAGTCAAAGAGTCAAAAAATTTGGTCGCTGACTTATCAGCCATTGCGGGTTAAGCCGGATTTTTTTGAGGCGCGCCATGGCTTGGGATATACGGTTATCACCACTAAACACAGCGGTGTTAAGTCTGAAATTACTTATTTTGTCCCGTCTGATGATGAGTGTGAAATTTGGCTTGTTTCACTGACTAATGAATCTAATAAAGAGAAGAATCTTGAGCTTTATCCTTACATAGAATGGCTTGTGGGAGATTATCAGGAGGAATTAAGATACCGAAATATCATGAATCTCTACAATCGCATGTGGTATGACAAGGCGCATAAGCTTATTTTTGGCTGGAAAACCGCGTTTTGGCAGGGGATGAATATAAAAGAGTTTAAAAATTACGCTTTTTTTGCCTCAAGCCTGGATGTGAAGGGTTTTGCTACGCGGAAAGGAGATTTTCTGGGCCGCTATAATACGGAAGAGAGGCCTGAAGCAATACTGGAAGCTAAATTCAAAAATAGCGTTCTTTGTTCAGGAGAAGACGGCATTGCCTGTTTTAAGCATGCCTTTAAGATAGCCCCGAAAGAAAGCAAAGAATTTGTGATTATATTAGGTGAGTGCGAAGGCCAGAATAACGCTGTTAAACTTGCAGAAAAATACAGGGATCTATCGCGCGCCAAATACGCCCTCGCAGAAACTAAGAATATTTGGAAGAAGCGCATAGTAGATAATATAGTTGTCAAGACCCCGGATAAAGATTTTGATAATATGGTAAACATCTGGGTTAAATACCAGATTTATATATGCAATTTCTGGTCGCGTTCCCCGTCTTATTATCATGAGGGCTCAGGCGGCAGGGGGTATCGCGATTCAGCCCAAGATTCCGAAGCCATAGTTTCGATAAACCACGGCTTAACAAGAAAAAAGATTTTACAAATAGCTTCTCTTATCCGCCGTGACGGCACCTCTGCTCCCGGCTGGTCCGATACAACAGGCCCGGCAGGGCATAGGCCGAATAAAGATCACCAGATATGGCTTACAGCAACAGTCTGTTCATATATTCAGGAAACGGGAGATAAGGATATTCTTTTTGAGTATGTGCCTTATCTTAAGGACAAATGGTTAAACGGATGGGATACGGATGTTAATTTTAAAGGCGGGCCAACTATCGATGGAGAGGGGACTTTATTTGAGCATTTGGAAAAGAACCTTAATTATTGTTTTAATGATGTGGGCGAAAGAGGCCTTCCCAAGATAGGGCATGCCGATTGGAACGATGCGATAGATGCCGCCGGAAAGAAACATAAAGGCGAAAGTGTTTGGCTTGCCCAGGGATTGGTGCGTTCTTTAAAATTTTTCGCGGAATTGGCAAGTTTTGTAGGGAAAAATGAAAAAGCGCATGAATTTTTAAATAAGGCCAAGACAATGGCTGAGCGGATAAACGAAATATGCTGGGATGGCCAATGGTATACGCGGGGTTTTACAGATGAGGGCATCGCTTACGGTACTAAAAATTACGAAGCCGGCAAAATATTTTTAAATACCCAATCATGGGCTATACTTAGTGAAGTGGCAGAGGGTAGGCGCCTGAGCAATATACTTAAATCTGTAGATAAATATTTGGATGGGCCGCATGGGCTTGCCTTATTTTATCCGGCATATCGGAAGTTTCATCCGGAGCTGGGAAGGATAAGCATGTTTTCCGAAGGCACGAAGGAAAATGCCGCCATATTTGCTCACGCGGCGCATTTTATGGTTGTTGCCTATTGCATGAGCGGCCGGGGGACTTGCGCTTATGAATCTATGCTGAAAATTATGCCGAATAAACAGAAGGATTATGACTGTTATAAGGCAGAGCCTTATGTTTACGCGGAATATTTGGTGGGCCCGGAGAGTCCTTATCGTTATGGAGAGGGGCAGTTTACCTGGATAACCGGGACTAGCGGCTGGGCATTTATGGCGGCCACTGAATGGCTTCTTGGCGTGCGGCGCGATTTTGAAGGCCTGCGCATAGACCCCTGCATACCGAAAAGCTGGAAGAGTTGTTCTCTCAGGCGTCCGTTTCGCGGAGCGATTTATGATATAGAAATAGATAATAAAGCAGGAGTTGAAAAAGGCGTTAAAGAACTGTATGTAGACGGCGAGATAGTTTACGGTAATTTAATTAAGCCGCATTCCGACGGCAAAGTGCATAAGGTGAAAGTTACAATGGGAGGAAAACAGTAAATGCAGAATGTAAAATCTAAAATGCATAATTTTAATGTAAAATTTAAAAATTTTATATTTTTATTTCTTATTCTTAATTTTACATTTTTAATTTTTAATTTAACCGGTTGCGGAGGCGGCGCAGGGCAAGGGGATAGAATCCAGCCAGCGGTTACGATAAATGCCTGGCACTGGATGACCGATAGAGATGACGCCTTTGCCGAGCTTGCCGCGCGCTATGAGAAAAAGACAGGGGTAAAAGTTAAATTTGAATTATACGCGCCGAGCGATTCTTATACTCAGAAAGTAAGGGCGGCGGCGCAGGCAGGAACGCTTCCGGATATATTCGGGTTGCTTGGCGAGAAAAGGGATTTTGCATCGTTTGTTATCGCAGGGCACGTGGCAAATCTGGATAGCGAAATGTTAAGGGATAATGCCGCCTGGAAGAATAAATTTTTTTCGCGCGCCATAGCAGTTAATGAATTTCTGCCGGATAATGAATTTAAGGTAGAGCCGGGGGTTTACGGAGTGCCGCTCGATGTCATGAATATACAGATGCTTTATAACAAAAAGCTGCTTAAAGACGCAGGCATTAAAAGGCCGCCGAAAACATGGGATGAATTTTTGGCCATGGGGGAGAAATTTAAAGAATCCGGTGTCCAGGGCTTAGTTTCAGGGTGGGGAGAGATGTGGATGATCGACTGTTTTGCCTCTAATTATGCTTTTAATATTATGGGCGAAGAAAAGGTGATGAAAACGATTAAAGGCGAAATTCCCTATACCGATCCAGAATGGATAGCAGTCTTTAATTTATTTAAAGAGATGGCGGATAATAATATTTTATATAACGGCATAGTTACTATGGTTAATAAGACCGCCGAACAGCTGTTTGCGAACGAACGGGCAGCTTTTGCTTTTAACGGTTCCTGGTGCGTCAATGTCTATGCCGGGATGAATCCCGATTTGGATTACGGGGTGATGTTCCCGCCTGCAAAAGGAGATTTTCTCATGAAAGCCTGGGGAGGCGCGGGTTCGTCTTTTCTGGTAAACGGGCGCTCTTTATTTAAGCAGGAAACAATAGATTTTTTAAGGTGGTTAAGCGATGATGAACAACAGGCTTATCTGGCCGAGGTGACAAAAAACCTTCCGGCAAATAAAGACTGCATTACGAAGTTAACGCCCGTTTTGGCAAGTTTTGCCAAAGCCATGGAGGATACGACTCATCCTAACATTTGGCCGGTACATGAATTTCCGCTTGTTATAGAGGCATTCGATAAAGGGATACAGGCGATTATAATAGGAGAAAAATCTCCCGCGGAAATTGCCGTTGAAGTGCAAAAGGTCAAAGAAAAAGAATTAAACAAGAGGCGCCAATATTAAACAATGAACGGTAAATTAAAATCCACACTGATAAATTATCTGTTTGTCCTGCCGGCAGTTCTGATATTCGCGATTTTCTATATATATCCTTTTTTGAAAGTATTTCAGCTGTCTATGGTTGAATGGGACGGCATACTTCCCACGATGCAGTTTATCGGCCTGGATAATTTCAAAGAAATTATGCAGGATAAGATTTGGTGGGATTCAATGTGGCATGCCGGGTATATTACCTTGATCGCCCTTACTTTTCAAAATGGTTTGGCGTTGCTCCTGGCCCTTGTCTGCGACAGAGAAATAAAAGGAAGGAATTTTTTTCGCGTGTTATTTTTTGTTCCGCCGATTTTATCGGAAGTAGTCGTGGGGTTGGTGTGGCAGTGGATACTTGATGGTAATTACGGGATCCTGAATAACCTGCTTAGTTCCATAGGCCTTCATTCCCTTGTGCATAATTGGTTAAGCGATCCTAAAACAGCGCTTACCTGTATAGCGATAGTGCACAGCTGGAAAGGTTTTGGCTGGGGTTTTATCATAATGCTTGCCGGCCTTCAGACAATCCCCCGCCAGCTCTATGAAGCGGCAAGAGTAGACGGGGCGGGGAGTTGGCAGATGTTTTCCAAAGTAACCCTTCCTTTAATGATACCGGTGTTTTCCATGGTTGTGATACTTACGATTTTGGGTTCTATGCAGGTATTTGTTCTGATTATCGCCATGGTGGGGCAGGGTTTGGTTTATCATACGACTGTTCCTGTATTAAGGATCCTGGGCGCCATGACCGGCTCTTCGCGTTTTGGCTATGCCTGCGCGCAGGGAATAATTTTCGGGCTTATATTGATTATTATTTCTTTTACGCAAAAGAAATTTTCCGAAAAAATAAAACAGGCATAATTTTTAAAAATTATGGATATTAACCTAAAACATATCATAATCCGAAGAACAAAACTTTCGTTTATTTATGTTCTTTTAAGTATAGTCGCGCTTACTTGTGTTTTTCCTTTATTGTGGATGCTTGGCTCAAGCCTAAAGACACAAAGCACTGTATTTTCTGACCCGAGCCTAATACCGGCCAGTCCCGAATGGAATAACTATTATCTTGCCTGGACCAAGGGTGAATTCGGAGTTTATTTCTTAAACAGCGTTTTTTATACAACCGCTGTTGTTTTTGGCATTATCATTATTTCATCTCTGGCGGCTTACGGCTTTTCCCGCCTTAAATTTCCCGGCAGTAATATATTATTCCACATGTTCCTGGCAGCCATGATGATACCTTTGCCGGGAAGTTTTGTCCCGCTGTATGTTTTGGTTAATAACATAAGAAAGGTACTGCTTGAATTTCTAACGGCGATCAGCCCTTTTTTAATAAAAATTTTTCCGGCTCATTTTGTGCAGCAGTCGATAGCCTTTATACAGCATCAGGCATTCCCCAGGACTGCCTATGTATTTTGCATGATTAATGTGGGGTTATCGCTAAGTATTTATATACTCAAAACATTTTTTGATAAGATGCCCGGCGCATTGGAAGATGCCGCCCGCATCGACGGCTGCAATAAGTTAGGCATATGGCGCCATGTCGCTTTGCCTCTGGCGCGCCCTGCCTTGGCTGTAATTACGATATTTAACGCGCTTAATGTATGGAATGAATATATACTGGCACAGCTTATACTCTCATCCAAGGAAACCATGCCTCTGCAGCGCGGGCTTATCGTGTTTCAGGGCATGCATGTTACTGACTATCCTTTGCTTATGGCCGGCATGACCATGACGGCAATACCGATAATCATAATTTATCTTATCTTCCAGAAGCATATCATAAAAGGCATAACAGCAGGTGCGGTAGTAGGATAAAGAAATGCAAAATGTAAAATTTAAAATGCAGAATTATAATTTAAAATCAAGATATCAAAGCTTAAACCATTTATTTTATCGCTGGTTGTTGGTTGTCGGCTTTTTATCTGCCATCTGCCATCTGCCATCTGCCATCTGTTATGCCCAGGGGTTGTCTTCCAAGCAATTAGTCATTAAGGCAAGGGAGGCGCAGGCAAAAAAAGACTATGATGCCGTATTTAAATATACAGCAGAATGCATAAACAGTTTTAAAGATCAAGCGAAAAAGCAGCATGCGGAGCTGAGCAGCCAGGCGCAGCAATCAGGCAAAGAAGAAAAATATCAAATCCTTAATGATGTGGCAACCAGTTATTTTATACAGGGTGAAGTTTATTTCGAGCAGGAGAAGTTTGAAGAGGCAAAAAAAACATTCAATATCATTATCGCGGAATATCCTTATAGCCATGCCTGGGATCCCAGGGGTTGGTTTTATTCTTTGGCCGAGAAAAGCCGGGATTCAGTAAAGAAGATTAACCAGCACGGCAAAAAGCCGGAAGATAAAGATACACCTGAGCCCTTTGTGCTAAAGCCGGCTACAAAACTAACATTACATGATTTTGGAAAAGAAGAAATAGTTGATTATGAAAAATACGGCAGGTTTATAAAGAGGGGTACAAAAGATTACAAGTATGTAATAGATGACCAGGAGGGTTTATCCGCCGCGACAGGTGAAGGGATATACCCTAATACCACAAGCGTGCGCTGGAATCCGAGATTTAGCATAGTCAAGAAAGAGGGAAGGCTGGCGGATTCACACTGGGATTTAGTACACAGCCCGGATATAGAAGCCGCGTTTTTCAGATGGGCTTTTGCTCCTGAGCCGGTACCGGTTAAGCTTTTTTATACCGCCCTTATTTTGGAAAAGGCCGGATATATTAAACACGCGATAAAAGCATATTACGCGATTTTAGTGCATTTTCCGGATGCCTACGGCTGGACATATTGGCATACGCCGTGGTATGTAGGGCAGGCGGCGCTTTACAAAATAAAATATTTGACAGAAAAATATCCCCGGCTGGGCATAAAACTTGAAGATGTTAAGATGAGGGTAGTCAATGGTTTTGATGCCGATATAAAAAATGATATTGTTATAGCCGATCCGGGGAAATTGCGCAAGGTTGTTCCCTGGATAGAGAATTTGAGCAAAATAAAGGAAAGGTTTTTAAAACGCCGCGAGCTTAAAAAGATAGATACCATAATCGGGGAAGGTGATATCAAGCTTGTTAAATTTGTCAATAATCAATGGCAGTTACGCGTAAACAATAAACCATACATTATTAAAGGTATAACATATTCACCGGTGAAAACAGGCCAAAGCCCGGATAATCAGACATTAACCAGCTGGATGGAATATGATTTTAACGGTAATGGAAAGATAGACGGCCCATATGACGCTTTTGTAGATAAAAATTCTAATAATCAACAGGATAAAAACGAGCCTGCTACAGGTGATTTTGCTTTAATGAATGAGATGGGCGTAAATACAATAAGGGTTTATCATCAGCCGTTCGGCATTAATAAAGAATTATTGCGCGATTTATACGCGAATTACGGGATTCGGGTTATTATGGGTGATTTTTTGGGTAAATACGCTTTAGGTTCGGGTGCCATCTGGTATGAAGGCACGGATTATGCGAACCCGGAGCATAAAAAGAATATGCTTGAATCGGTAAAGAACATGGTAAAAGAATTTAAAGATGAGCCGTATATATTAATCTGGCTGCTGGGCAATGAGAATGTATACGGCGTAGCATGCAATGCCGATAAGGACCCGGAAAGTTTCTTTAAGTTTGTTAACGAAGTAGCTATCGAAATAAAGAAAATAGACAAGAACCACCCCGTAGCCATTGCCAGCGGAGACACGCTGTATTTGGATTTATTCGCTAAATTTTGTCCTGATGTTGATATCTTTGCCGCAAATTCCTATCGCGGTAATTACGGTTTTGTAGACTTTTGGCAGGCGGTATATGATGAAACAAAAAAACCGGCTTTCATAACAGAGTATGGTTGTGCCGCTTATCTGACGGGGCGGCCCTTAGAGGACGGGGAAGAGGCACAGGCTGATTATCATAGAGGCGCTTGGGGTGATATTATGAATAATTCAGCTGGTTTTACGGGGTATGGCAATTCGCTGGGCGGGGTAGTATTTGAATGGCTTGATGAATGGTGGAAAGCCTATGAGCCGTCTTTGCATGATGCCAGGCGCCTGTGGGCAGGGCCTTTTCCTGACGGATTTATGTATGAAGAATGGCTTGGGATAGCCGGGCAGGGCGATGGTAAAATGAGCCCGTATCTTCGCCATTTAAGAAAAGGGTATTATTTGTATAAAGAAATGTGGAGAAAAAAATAGCGTATAGCCCGTCCTGCAGGGACGAGGTCTCGCCAAAGGCGGACGCATAGCATATAGCGCGTAGTAAAACCGTACGCCGAATTGCTTGCGTTTTACGCCAGAATCGGAGGTAGCTATGAAAAGAATTGGAGTCTTAGCGGTAATCATTACGGTTTTTGTAATGATGTCTGCGCTATGCGTTTTTGCGCAGGAAGCAAAAGTATTTAATGTGTATGCGGATAAAATGTCACCGGACAACCATTACATTCCTTCAGGGTGGATGGGCGATTACGGCGATATCAAAATGACTGATGAATCAATGGATAATCCTCACTCAGGATCAACCAGTATTAAATTTATCTATTCTGCCAAAAAAGCAGGTGGACAGGGTTGGGCAGGAGTCTATTGGCAGAATCCGGCTAATAATTGGGGTTCAAAAGACGGAGGTTTTGATTTATCCGGCATGACAAAGTTAAGTTTTTGGGCAAGAGGAGCAAAAGGCGGCGAGATTATCGATAAAGTTATTGTTGGGGGGATAAAAGGAGTATATCCTGATTCGGATGAGATAGAAATAGGCCCTATAGAATTAACCACGCAATGGCAGGAATTTACTGTTAATTTAGCCGGTAAGAATCTGAGTTATATTTCCGGAGGGTTTGGCTGGGTGATAAACGCGGATAGAAATCCCGAAGGCGCCGAGTTTTATATTGACGATATAAAATATGTTGCTGACCCGGAAGTTAAGCCGCAGATGAAAGGCCCGGAAGAACTGCCTTTTTATATATACCTTGATAAAGGTTCAATAAATAACCACTACATACCATCGGGATGGATGGGTGATTACGGAGATATTAAAATTGATGCCGGCTCAAAAGACGATCCTTATATGGGTAATAGCTGTATTAAGATTGTTTATTCCGGAGTTGGTTCTCAGGGGGCGCGTTGGGCGGGAGTCTATTGGCAGAATCCACCGAACAACTGGGGAGAAAAAGACGGAGGTTTTGATCTTTCCAATGCGACTAAAATAACTTTTTGGGCCAGGGGTGAGAATGGCGGTGAGCGCCTAGAGGAATTTAAGGCAGGAGGCCTGTTTGGAGAATATTCCGATTCCGATGTGGCAGGGATAGGGCCGGTCTTGCTTACCAAGGAATGGAAGCAATACACGATAGATCTAACCGGCAAGGATTTTTCTTATATAATCGGCGGTTTTTGCTGGGCAACTAACGTAGACGTAAATCCGGAAGGCGCGACATTCTATCTGGACGAGATAAGATACGAGTAAAGCTCGCATATCATTTATAGGTTACGTAGCTTGAATCGTAATTTGTTTTTCGTTTATCGTTTTTTACGGTTTACGATTACCGACAGGCGTTTCCAGCTACGTAACCCTAAAACGTTTTAGGCATAAAATGATCTTGAAAAAGAGAAAATTATTTTTCATCATTATGGCCACACTTTTTGTTTGCGGTGTGGCTATATTTATTTTTCTAAAGCCGGAAATTTTAAAATACAGGCCTAAAAAAGTAACCGTGGCTGTTTTAAAAGACGGCCGCTATCAACTTTTAGTAGGCGGGGCGCCTTATTTTATTAAAGGCGTATGTTATAATCCGGCACCTATAGGAGCCAGCTACGATTATGATTTGGGTAAAGACGCAAATAAACCGTGGTTTATAGATGCCAAACTTATGCGGGATATGGGTATCAATACCATAAGGCTTTATAAGCAAAGCGAAGATCCGGCCGGCCTTAAAGAAGCTATAGGCGATATATACAAAAAATACGGTATAAGGACTATTTTGGGCCATTGGTTAGGTTTCTGGGAATATCCCCAGCCGGCATATGCTGATCCGGAATTTCGCCAAAAAATAAAAGAAGAAGTTTTGGAGATGGTAGAAACTTATAAAAACGAAGAGGGAATATTGCTTTGGGTTTTAGGCAATGAAAATAATTATTCTTTTTCCGGCAGGGTGAATCCTTGGCTGTGCCCTCAGGCTGCGGGTAGCAGCCCGATTGATACGATAAACATAAAGGCAGAAATTTATTATTCTTTTGTAAACGAGATAGCGAAGGCAATTCATGAGATAGACCCTTTACATCCCGTGGTTTTGGGTAATGGAGAGCTGCTTTGTTTAGATACTGCCGCAAAGGCCTGTCCCGATATCGATATCATAGGCATACTTATGTATAGAGGAAGGTCTTTCGGCAATATATTTAATTTTCTTAAAAAAGTTTTTGATAAGCCGTTATTGTTCATTGAGTTTGGCGCGGATAGTTATAATAGCTACAAAAAAGAAGAAGATCAGAAAATGCAATCCTTTTTTCTGGAAAACCAGTGGAAAGAAATTTACAAAAATTCCGCTTTCGACGAGGCGGGTTCCGGAATTTGCCTGGGAGGAATAATTTTTGAATGGAGCGATGAATGGTGGAAGCATAATCCCGAGGCTCCTTCGGGATGGAAGGCGCACGATACCGAAGCCGGATGGTCAAGCGGCAGTTATTATTTGGATATAAAGGCGGAAAGAAATCTTAATATGAATGAAGAATGGTTCGGTATAGTCGGGATATCCGAAGAAGAAGAGTCCGGGGTAAATAAGCGCATTCCGCGGGATGCTTATTATAAACTAAAAGAGCTCTGGCAGGGTTTTAAGATAAAATAGCTTCCATGCATTAAGATGATTATAGTTAAGAAACCTCTTTTTTAAAAAAACTATTGCAATAAATTTTAGTTTTATGTTAATATAGCTGTAATTAAAATAATTTAGCCCTATGCGAAAATTTGGGCCGGAAGCGTAGTTACTTATTAATTTGCAGTAAGATAGGATATGGCCCTAAAGGATGATGCGATGCGTGAGTCAAGACTAGAGGATATTTTTTTAAGCGAGCGAGCGCGTAAAAACTTGAGTATTTTGGATGCGATACGCAGGAATGGCACTATCAGTAAAGCTGAGATATCCAAGCTTGTCGGGCTGAATGTAGTTACGATTTCAAACTATATAGATGATTTTCTTAAACAGCATCTTGTGTTGGAAAGAGAACTTGATGTTTCCGGAGGCGGCAGGCGCCCTGTATTGCTTGGGTTAAATTCCGAAGCAGGCCTGGCTATAGGCGTAGGCGCTAATCTTTTTGATATGGTGGCAGCATGCGTTGACTTAAGCGGTAACATAGTCAGCCGCATAAAAATAGATAAAAAGAGCAGCGATGTTAAGGAAGTTGTAAGCTTAATATTGGAACTTATTGAGAAAACGCTGGATAGCGTGGAAAAGAAAGATAAAATAAAAGGGATCGGCGTGGGTATTGCCGGCATCGTTGACAAAAACAGGGAAACAGTAAGGTGGCCGCAGAAGATTGACGATAACTACAATTACGCGATGATCACCCTGCCTCTGAAGGACATAATTGAAGAAAAATTTAACCTGCCTTGCATAATTGAGAATGATGCGACGGTTGCCTGTTTTGGGGAGCAGTGGCTGGCGCTGGATCCGGAAATTAAAAATGTTTTGTTTCTTTTTTCAGGGGTTGGATTGGGGATCATGATTGGCGGAGAAATATACCGCGGTTCTTCGGGGTGCGCGGGGGAAATTTCTATTTATAACCGTTTAGAAAATAAATATTTTAACTGTGATATAGGCAAGCCTTGTTTACTGGAGCGCTGGGAGGCGGACTTGGATATACTCAAAGAAGCAAAGGTTGCCTTGGCGCAAAATAAACATTCAAGAATATTAGACAGAGCAAAAACCATAGATAATTTAATGCTTCGCGATGTATTTGAGGCGGCGAAATTAAAAGATGATTTGGCTCTTTCCATAATTAAACAGGCGGCAAAACGCCTTGGCATAAAGGCGGCTTTTTTAGTTAATGTGTTTAATCCGCAGGTTCTTATTATCGGTGGAGGCCTGGAGGCTGTTTCGGATATATTTTTGGACGTAGTGCGCGGAACGGTTTCTGAATGGGCTTTTGAAGAAACGGCGCGCGAAGTAAAAATTATTCCTTCGACGCTGGGAGAAAATGCCGTAGCGCTCGGGGCCGCGAATTTAGTGATAAAGCAGGTATTTTCGCAAAGTTAAGTTTCGCAAAAAGGGTCAGATTTATTCTACTTTTTTACAAAAGGCATCTTGAATAAAAAAGCAGGGATATTTAAGGAGGCAATGTATGGATAATAAGAGTAAAATAATTATCATTGTACTGGGAGTAATATCCGTAGTCCTTGGAGTTATAGCGTTTCAATCCATACAGTCTTTCAGCGCGGAAAGAAAGAAATATGCCCGGGAGATAGATAGGGCGCAGGGAGAGAGCGAAGATTTAAGAGGGAAATTACAGCAAGCTAATTCTGAACTTTCCAGCCTCCAAAACAAGCTAGAAACCGCGCAGCGGGAGATGACCAGCATCAAAACCGAACAAGAAAACTGGAAAAGTAAATATGAAGTAGCTTTAGGCGAGAAGGAAGAATTGATAAATAAAATAGAAGAACTCAAGAAAATCAAAGAGTCCGTGACGGTTGAAGATAAAAAAGGCTCTGCCGCCGCTTATTCCGCCTCCGATGATTCCTATTGGGCGTCTGTGTTAAAAGATAAAGCGGGGCTTGAGATAGAAGTTGCCGGCCTTAAACAGCAAATGGAATCTTTGAATATGAAGATGGAAGAGGCGGCCAAGAAAAATACTGATTTAGAGTTTGAGTTGAACGAGCTTAATAGAATAAAAACCGATCTTGAAAGGCAGATTTCTTACAGCGAGAAATTATCCAAGAGTTTGTCTGAAGAACTGGTAAGAGAGAAGAAGGACAGAAAGGTCCTTTCCGAAGAGCTTGGTAAGATTAGACAGGATTATAATATTATGCAGCAGCAGCTGAGCGATACAAACAACTCAAAAATGATGCTGGCAAGGCAGGTCAGCGATTTTAAAGAAGAAAATAAAATTCTGACTAAAAAGATTGCTGAAATGGATCAGGTATTGCAGGATAGAATGGGCGAGATTATGAAAATAAAAGACAGCCTTACTACTATGCGGTCACAAACTACCGACATTTCAACTAAAAGTTCTAAAGTAGTGGAGCTTCCGCCGATAATTGTTAAGGCCGATAGTTCCGCGGCTGGTTCGCCGATGAGCGGGGCGGGCGTAAGCGCGCAAATCCTGGCAGTAAATAAAGAAAATAATTTTGTTGTTATGGATGCGGGAGAATCTTCCGGAGTAAGGTCCGGCATGTTATTTGATGTTTATCGCAGCAATGTAAAGATAGCTTCAATTAAAGTAATTCAGGTCAGGAGCGATATTTCGGCCGCGGACATAACATATATTTATCCGGGCCAGCAGATACAGGTCGGAGATTTAATTAGATAAAAATAGAAGGTTAATTTTTTTATACATTCTTATAGATTATGCAGAAGCAAGTAAGCATTGAAGATGTGGCGCGTGTTGCCGGGGTGTCGGTCGCGACAGTTTCCCGCGTTATAAACAAGTTTTCCACCGTAAAGAATTCTAACCGCATAAAAGTCGAAGAAGCAATCAAAAAGCTTAAATTCAAGCCGAACCTTATAGCTCAGGCGCTGGTTAAAGGCAAGCCGGACACAATCGCTTTAGTTATACCTCGCTATGAAGGCATATTTTATTCATACTACGGCCTGGAGGTAATACGCGGGATAGGGGCTATATGTGACAGCCTAAAGCTGGATATTTTACTGCATATAGCGGATCCCAAGAAAAACCTTAATCTTTCGAATATCGGAGGAGTTATATTCGCGGAGGTTTTTAAAGAGGATAAGGGGCAGCTGCAGGAAGCCTTGAGCTTAGGCGTTCCTATCGTGGTAATGAATAATTTGATTAAGGATTTAGAGGTTTCCTGTATAGCTATAGATAATAAAAAAGGGGCTGAGGACGCGGTAAAATATTTACTTGAACTTGGCCATAAGGATATAGCCCATATAGGCGGCGGAACGCTTACCCAGGCGGCACGCGATAGGACCGGCGGTTATAAAACCGCTTTAAAAACCGCCAACATAGATATTCAAGACGGTTTTTTGCTGCAAGGGGATTATTCGCGTAAGTCCGCCAGAGATGCCGTAGAAAAACTGCTTTCACTCAAGAAAAAGCCCACAGCAATATTTATCGCCTCCGATGATATGGCTCAGGAAGCAGCGTCGGCAATCATGGAAAGAGGCATGAGAGTGCCCGAAGATATATCGATTATAGGTTTTGATGATAATCCTATTAGTATATACGGCACAGTGTCATTAACGACGATACATCAACCCTTGATGGAAATGGCGCAAACTGCCGTAAAAGAATTAGATGTTTTGATGAAAGGGATAGATAGTAAGATTTCAAAAATATTACTACCTACTAAGCTTGTAATCCGCGATTCGTGCGCACCCCGTTGAAGATTATTCGTTAGCTTCTCATAAGCAGTAAAATATAATATGTTTTCCCTGGATAAAACATTAGCTACCGGCATAGGAAGCCTTCCTTATCTTGATGAGCGTCAAGCAGTTGAACATGTCTTCACATGTTTTAGGCAAAATATTGTCTTTTGGCCTCAGCTGCCGAAAAAGAGTTTCTTTGAACAGATGACGGTTCAATTTTCGGAAAAGTTTCCCGGCATAGCAGTTAATCAAAAAGATAAAAAAATATTTGTTGATACCGGAAGAAAAGATTTTTCCTCAGAGCTTGAAGATTGCCTGCAGCATTATCTGAATGACGGCCTAGATTATTTCGCCATATCGCCTGAATACGCCTCTGGCCTATATGCTTTGGTAGATGCTTTAAAAAATAGGGACACATCCTATTTTTCTGAAAAACAGGATGTGTCCCTAATAAAAGGCCAGACAGTAGGCCCAATTACTTTAGGGATGATGCTGTTGACTGATGCGGGCCAGCCGATAATTTATAATCCTGAATTAAGGGAGGTTTTGCTTAAATTTTTAGCCATGAAAACAAGATGGCAAATACGAAAACTCAGGACCCACAACCCAAAACTCAAAACTATAATTTTTATAGATGAGCCATATTTGGTTTCTTTCGGCTCAAGTTTTTTCACGCTCAAGAAAGAAGATGTGATAAATTGCCTTAATGAGGTTATTGATGCCGCTCATGTAGAGGGCGCGACTTGCGGCATACATTGCTGTGCCAATACGGACTGGTCGCTGGTATTATCTACGAATTTGGATATTCTTAATTTTGACGCTTACGGCTATATGGATAATTTGTTTCTTTACGGAGAAGAATTAAATAAATTTTTAAACCGAGGCGGCATCTTGGCATTCGGCATTGTCCCCAATAATGCGGAGGCAGCCACAGAGGGAGAATCCGGCGAATTACTGCGCCGTCTCTCCCAGGCAATGCAAAGGCATGCCGCTATTGATAAAATCATGGTTACCCCAAGCTGCGGATGCGGCACTTTAGATATAGCCCTGGCTGAGAAAATAAATAGTTTATGTGTGGAAATATCAGCCAGGCTTAATGACAGGTTGATCGGCAAAGCACAATAAATTGTAGTATATTTATATTTGCCTACAATATATTGTATTTTTTACTTGATTTTTTTTCGCGGTGGTGTTATACTGAAAATCCCCGTAAATTGAAATTATAAACATTCCAAATTTTAGGCTTTGATAGGAGGTGTGAACATGCCTGTAAAATTATCCGACAACGCGTTGAAGGTTTTGGAGAAGCGCTATCTTAAAAAGGACAGCGAGGGAAAAGTTTGCGAGTCCACCGAAGATATGTTTAAAAGAGTGGCGCATACGATAGCGCAGACAGAAAAACTTTACGGCAAAGACGCGGCTTGCATAAAAGCGATAGAGAAGGATTTTTATTCTATTATTTCCAATCTGGAATTTATGCCTAATTCCCCTACGCTTATGAACGCCGGCCGCGAGCTGGGGCAATTATCGGCTTGTTATGTTTTACCGGTTAATGATTCCATGGAAGATATATTTGAGGCCCTTAAAAGCGCAAGCCTCATCCATAAATCCGGAGGAGGGACGGGCTTTTCTTTCTCGCGCCTGCGCTCTAAAAACAGCATGGTTAAATCTACCGGGGGAGTTGCTTCAGGCCCCGTTTCGTTTATGAAGGTTTTTGATGCCGCAACGCAAGCCGTAAAACAGGGCGGCATGAGAAGGGGCGCAAACATGGGAATTTTACGCTGTGACCACCCGGATATATTGGAGTTTATTACCTGTAAAGAAAACAATAAAGACATAACGAATTTTAATATTTCCGTAGCCATCACCGATGAGTTTATGAAAAAAATGGAGTCAGGGCAGGATTATAACCTGATCGACCCTCATACCCATAAACCGGTTGGTCATCTTAACGCGAAGGAAGTTTTTGATTTGATAGTGAAACAGGCGCATAAAAACGGCGAACCCGGCATTATATTTATTGATAAAATGAATGAATTTAACCCGACGCCGGAATTAGGAGAATATGAATCTACTAATCCGTGCGGTGAGCAGGTACTTTTACCTTATGAGTCGTGCAACCTTGGATCAATAAACCTTTCTTCATTGGTAGATGAAACTCAGGGCAGCCATGATGTGAACTGGGATAGATTAAAAGAAGTTACCCGTATAGCCGTTAGATTCCTGGATAATGTTATAGATACTAATAGATTTCCGCTTCCGGTCATAGAGGAAAATACAAAAAGAACACGCAAGATAGGCTTGGGTGTCATGGGCTGGGGCAGCATGCTTTGCCGCCTTAAGATTCCTTATGACAGCGAGAAGGCTTTGAAGTTGGCTGATAAAATCATGTCTGTTGTTTTAAAGGAGGCAAGGGCGGAATCAGAAAGATTGGCAAAAGAAAAGGGCGTATTCCCCGCTTATAAGCAAAGTATATACGCCAGAAGTAATAAGAAAATTAAACTGCGTAATGCCACCCTTACGACTATTGCCCCGACCGGTACTATAAGCATTATCGCTGGGCCTTGCTCTTCCGGCATTGAGCCGTTGTTCGCTCTTTCTTATTACCGTAATGTTATGGATAACGATAAATTAATAGAAGTGGATAATATTTTTGAAGCGACCGCTAAAGAACGCGGTTTTTATTCACGCAAGCTTATGGAAAAGATAGCTGAAAAAGGCACTATCCATGATTTAGAGGAAGTGCCTGATGATATAAAGCGCGTATTTGTTACGGCGCATGACATAAGCCCGGAATGGCATATAAAAATGCAGGCGGTATTCCAGAAATACACTGATAATGCCGTGAGCAAAACAGTTAATTTCTCGCAACATGCGACTATTGAAGATGTAAAAACCGTTTATCTTCTGGCTTATCAGCTTGGCTGCAAAGGTGTTACTATCTACAGGGATAAATCCCGCCAAGAGCAAGTATTAAATATCGGTAAATCAGAATCTAGCCCGGAAATAAATCTTTCCGTTAAGGTAGGCCCGCGCCCAAGGCCGGAAGTTACCATAGGCACGACGACAAAAGTAGCTACCGGTTGCGGTAATCTATATGTAACCATAAATAGCGATGAGGCAGGCAAGCCGTTTGAGGTATTTACCCAGATGGGCAAAGCCGGAGGGTGCGCGGCTAGCCAATTGGAGGCGGTGGGGAGGCTGGTTTCTCTTTCGCTCAGGTCCGGGGTGGATTTAAAAGCAATGATTGAACAGTTAAGAGGTATTAGGTGCCCGTCTCCGTCATGGGAAAAAGGCGTGCGTATTTTTTCCTGTACCGATGCCATTGCCCGTGTCATAGAGAGAAGATTAATGGACCATTCGCTAAAAGAGCCGGTAAAAGAAACAATGCCTGTTAATGTTAATGAGTTAGCCGGCGTTATTAAGGCGCCTTCCCGTATTTCTAAAAATATTATAGGCGTATGCCCCGATTGCGGCGGAGCTTTGCGGCATGAAGAGGGCTGTATGAAATGCCAGGGCTGTGGGTACAGTAAGTGTTAGTCAATGGATAATTAAAAAATAATGGGATTCAAACAGATGATTGCGGATGTCGCGGATAGTCCATTGTTATATCCGTTTGGATCTGTAGCAATTCTTTCTTATCCGCTCAAAATAATCCTATATTAAATAAGATGAAAAAGATTTTTTATATTGTTTTGGATGGTTTGGGAGACTTACCGATTAAAGAATTAAATGATAAAACGCCTTTAGAGGCGGCGCTTACACCTAATATGGATAAGCTGGCGCAGTCGGGTAATACCGGTCTTTTGCACCCTGTTGAAAAAGGCTTAGCGCCGGAGTCTGATGTCGCGGTAATCAGCCTTTTGGGTTATGACGCGCACAAGTATTACACCGGCCGCGGCCCTTTAGAGTCTTATGCCGAGGGCTTAGTTGTTAATGACGGAGATTTGGCGTTAAGGGTTAATTTCGCGACCGCGGAAAAAGAAGGCCCGGTTATAATAGACAGGCGCGTGGGAAGGAATTTAAGCACTAAAGAAGCGGGTGAGCTTGCCAAGGAGGTAAATAGCAAGGTGGTTTTGTCAGACGCTACTTTTGAGTTTAAAAATACCATCGGCCATCGCGGAGTTTTGGTAATACGAGGGATACGCAACCGTTTATCCGGCTGGATTACTAATCCTGACCCAGCCTATAAAAAGGAAGGCGTATTTGGAGTAGCCCTGGAGAAATTTGAGAAGAAGATATTGGAAGCAAAGCCTTATAAGGGTCATGAAAATGATTCTAAGGCGATTGATGCCGCCCGGCTTCTGAATGAATTTACGGAAAAATCGCGTAAAATTTTAAATGAAGCGGCTATTAATAAAAAACGCGTTGCCGAAGGGAAGCTTTCTGCCAATATTATCGTCTCGCGCGATGCCGGAGACAGGCTGCCGAAATTTCCCCCGGTATCCGAGAATTACGGAATTAATTTCGGCTCTTTCGTGGAGATGCCGGTTGAAAAAGGGATTGCCCTTTTAACCGGAATTAAAATAGTGCAGGTACCTCCGAAAACCGGGGATATTGAGAAAGATTACAATATCTGGGCAGAACTGGCAGCCGATAAAATAAAGGACTACGACGGCCTGTATATACATATAAAAGGGCCGGATGAGCCGGCTCATGACGGAAATTTTGCCAAAAAAAAGGAATCGATAGAACAAATAGATAAATTTTTCTTTAAAAAATTACTGGAAAAAATAGATATTAAAAACAGCATTGTTTGTGTTACCGCAGACCACTCCACTCCCTGCAATATGAAGGCGCACTCCGCAGACCCTGTTCCTCTTGTTATATCGGGAGGCAATATCAAGCCTGACGGCTCAATGAGCTTTTCTGAAAGGACGGCAAAGCTTGGTTCTTTGGGTGAGATACTGGGCCGGGAATTAATGAGCCTGCTTATTAAACTTGCCAAATCATAAGCGCCGTTCCGAATCCGAGAGGAGAGACGTTGTCCGAATCATTCGGGACAGTGTCTTAATTTTAATCGGGACAGTGCCCCTTTGAATTTAGCTCTTAACTGTGACCTATATATAGCTTATCGCGTTCTAACAAACACTGTCCTGTTTGGTTTTGAGGCGTTGTCCCCTTTAGCATGGACAACGCCTTCTATGTTCTATGTCCTACCATCTCTACCAAAATACCTGCCCTCATGTTTGCGTTATTCTTTCTTTTTGAATTTTCCTTTGGTAGCATATGTATCATTGCCTTTTTTTATGTTAATGTTAAATTCATTTAAGTTTATTGACTTCGAACCCGAAGCAAAACCGCAACGTTTACCGTTATAAGATAGCTCGCCAAATATATAGTTCATCCTACTTGATGATAATTTTTGATAATAAGGTTCTATATCGGGTGAAAGATTTTTTTGCCAATCCAGTAATCCGCCTACTTCCTCATTTATCGGAACATAAAACCACAGCTTGCCGCCAGGGGGTAGCATTATGTATTCAGGATTCAATAACGATCTCATTGCATCGGGCGACATTTCCCATTCACGAGGTGAATGCACATACGGAAATATAATGGGATCTTTAAAACTAAGAATTTGCAATGCTTCATCGCATGAGTTTTTTATGGTAATCGTACTAATACAGTCATTCCTCTCTACCGCAATGCAACTGTCAGAAGGTTTCTCTACTATTCTTATATAGTAGCCCCCATAGCATCCAGGGTATGCTTTTGATGAAAAAATGCAGATTAAAAGGAAAAGGGACAAAACGCTTTTCTTCATATTTATTACCCCCGATAATAATATAACGCAGGAAACATATTAAAGTTTTAATTTATTATTATTTTTCAACATAACGCAGAAATCAGCGGCGTTTTTTGCGGTTTGAAAAACCGCAAAAAATGTCCGCTGGATTGCCTTGTTAGAAGTTTATTTACTTTTAAGTTCTTGTTTTAAGTCTATACCTATTTCAGTGCAAATTTTTTCTAGCTCATCGAGGTATTTACAATCATCTATTTTTTCAGTTTTATATTCCGCATCAAATTCATTAAGTTTTTCTGTTATTAAAGATGCTTTTTCTTTGTCAGGAAGATCAACGAGATTTTTATTTATCAAAAGAATTAGCTTATTAATGAGGTCGTCTGTACTGCGCATAAATAAACTAAACATAATCATGGAGAAAGCTACAATTCCAATAATATTTCCTATATTATTTTCATTAAGATATCTAAAGTTTAAGAACAATTTTATTAGATAGGTGATTATTACTGTTGAAATCGCAATTATTTTTTTATTTTTTGATAGTTCAAATATGGGGAAACATATACCATACATGCATATAATCCACCCAATAATTTTAATGCCAGTAATGATTAATATTGCAAAAAATATGGGGCTAAGTGCCATTTTATTTGATAATATATTCAAATAAACAATGTTAAAAATAGATACAGCAATTATTGCTGCTGTAGCTAATATTATATTTCTTATTTTATTATCCATTTAATTGATCTCCTTCTAACGCGGAGCTAAGCGAACCGCGCGTAAAGAGCGCGAAAATCTTTTTTCGCGGCATATTGGCGCGCGGTTTCGCTTGAGCGATTTGTTGGGCGGCGCTGCGCCCAAAGCTGTTATTTATACAGCGCTTGCCAATTTTTATAGCTTTGTTATTTTTTTATATCTCTACCCGGCCCAACAGAGCGCGAAGAAGCGAATGCTTAGCTCCGCGTTGCGCGGCGCCGAACTGTAATTCATTAATTTTTTTATTTAACCCTCATCGGTCCATCTTAAACGGCCGCGGCGCTGCGCCGCGCAACAATTAATATACGAACTTCTGGTTTTATGGTTATCTTGCCCTGCTACGGTTTGAATATAGCATAATTTTTACGCTTTAACAATAAAAATCCCTTGTTTATTTTCGTGATTGCTCTATAATAACGAAAAATACGAAGTTCGTTTAAGAAGGGAATTTTGGTTTCGTATTGTAAATAAGTTTTGGGTTATTTTATGGATGAATACGACATAATAGTGGTTGGCGCCGGGCACGCGGGCATTGAGGCGGCGGTAAGCGGCGCGAAAATGGGCTGTCGCATACTGCTTTTGACTCTATCTCAGGATACTATAGGGAAGATGAGTTGCAACCCGGCAATCGGCGGCGTGGGCAAAGGCCAGCTGGTTAAGGAAATAGACGCTCTTGGCGGCGTAATGGGCGAGGCGGCTGATGCCTGCGGTATACAGTTTCGCATCCTTAATGCTTCAAAGGGGGCGGCGGTACATTCATCGCGCGCACAGATAGATATGTATAAATACAATGAGCATATGAAGCAGTTAGTATCAGCTCAGGAAAATCTTGTCATAAAAGAAACGGAAGCAAAAAGCTTAATTATCAGGAAAGGGCGCGTCTGCGGCGTAATCACCGATAAAAAAGAAGAGATTGGCGCCAAATGCGTGATAATTTGTGCCGGAACTTTTCTGGGGGGCAAAATTCACAGGGGGCTTGAGTCTTTTTCAGGAGGCAGAATTGATGAGCCGGCATCTATTGCCCTTGCCCGTGATTTTAAAAAATTGGGATTTAACCTGTTAAGGTTTAAAACCGGCACCTGCCCGAGGATAGATAAAGATTCAATAGATTATTCAGGCTTAATCGTGCAAAATGGAGACAAAGCGCCCAAGCCATTCTCATTCCGGACGAAAGAATTATCTCAACAGCAGGTCCCCTGTCATATCGCTTATACAAATCAAAAAACCCATAAAATCATTAATGATAATTTAAAATACTCGCCTCTTTATTCGGGAAAGATTAAGGCAAGCGGGGTGCGTTATTGCCCGTCAATTGAAGATAAGATAGTAAAGTTCGCGGATAGGGAACGCCACCAGCTATTTTTAGAGCCGCAGGGGTTAGAATCAATAAAAGTTTACCCCAATGGTTTATCTACCAGCCTTCCCGAAGATGCCCAGCTTAAGATGCTGCATTCAATAGAAGGCATGGAAAGGGCAAAAGTCATCCGTTTTGGCTATGCCATAGAGCATACGGTAATTGAGCCGACCCAGATTTATCCAACTCTTGAAACAAAATTAGTTAAAAACCTCTATCTGGCCGGACAGCTTAACGGTACGACCGGTTATGAAGAAGCGGCCGCTCAAGGCTTGGTTGCCGGGATAAACGCGGCTTTAAATATTAAAAACAGAGAGCCTTTTATTTTAGACAGGGCCAGTAGTTATATCGGAGTTTTGATTGATGATTTAACGACTAAAGGGACAAATGAGCCTTACCGCATGTTTACCTCGCGCGTGGAATACCGCCTTATTTTGCGCCAGGACAATGCTGATTTGCGCTTAGCTAAGACAGGCTACGGATTGGGCTTGGTAGATAAAAAAGATTATTTACTTGTCGAGAAAAAGAAGAATGATATATCAAAGGGGATGGCGTTTTTAAGCGCGGCGCGCGTTAATCCCTCTTATTCTGTGAACAAGCTGCTTACGGAATGGGGAGAGGCAGCATTGAGTAAATCAGCCACTTTAAAAGAGCTGCTAAGAAGGCCCAAGATAGATTTTACAAAGATTATCCAGTTAAATGGCATAAAACATGGCATTTCCGCGGAGGTATTAAAGGATGTCGAAATAGAGGTAAAATACGAAGGATTTATAAAAAGGCAGTTGGTTGAAGTAGCGCGTTTTAAAAATCTGGAGAAGATAAAAATGCCCTCTGGCTTAAATTATTCTTTAATCCCCAGCCTGTCCCGTGAAATAAAGGAGAAATTAGGGAATTTCAAACCGTTGAATTTGGGCCAGGCATCGCGTATCTCAGGTGTTACGCCGGCGGCAATATCCATGCTTATGGTTTGGCTTAAAAAACAGAGCTATGAATATAAGCCTGGCATTGGGAAGCACAAGATGATATCTGTTGAGGCTGATCTTCAGCAGTAATTTAGAGAGTTAAGTTATGAATGATAAAGAGCTCTACGATGATTTAAAGCAATGCGCCTTGAGATTAGGGGCGGAGTTGTTTGGCGTGGCAGATTTATCTAAAGAAAAGGATAAAATCGAGATAGATAGTGAAGTATTGCCGGATTTGAATAGGGGCATATGTTTAGGGGTGAGCTTAAATCCATTTATTGTTTCAGCCATAATAGAGCTTCCTACCCGGCTCTACTCGCATCATTATAAGACTACGAATACCTTTTTAGATATATTAGCGCTTAAGGTTGCCAAATATGTTATAAATAAAGGGCATCGCGCAGTTGCCATACCGGCTTCACAGATTTTAGATTGGAAAAAACAGACTGCTCATTTATCGCATAAAAGAATGGGTTATTTAGCCGGTATCGGCTGGATTGGCAGGAATAATCTCTTGGTTAATGAGCGATATGGGTGTCAATTCCGGCTGGTGACTATCCTTACGGATATGCCTCTTGCGGTGGATAAACCCAAAGATTTAACTTGCGCAGAATGCGTCAGTTGTGTTAAAGTATGTCCTGCGGATGCGATAAAGGAAAATTGTGAAGATTTCGACCACATCAGCTGCTTTGAGCAACTAAAAGCGTTCCAAAAGAAGATACCGGCAAATCAGTATATTTGCGGTATTTGCATAAAGGCCTGCAAGGGAAACTCTAAGCGCGCCTTGCCGTAATTCTTAATCTTAAGGAGGCTCGTAATATGGATGAAATATTAGAATTATTAGAAAATAACGCCCGGCTGGAACCTGAAGAGATCGCGAAAATTCTTAAAAAAGACGTGAAATCCGTAAAAAGCGCGATAAAGAAGTATGAAAAAGACGGTGTCATACTTAAATACCGCGCGTTGATAAATAAAGAATTGGTCAGAGATGAAGAAAATTACGTGCGCGCATTAATAGAGGTAAATTTGGTTCCGCAGAAAGACCTTGGTTTTGACCATATCGCCGAACGTATTTACCAATTTCCTGAAGTGGCCAGTTGTTATCTCATTTCCGGAACATATGATTTGCTGCTTGTGGTGGAAGGCAAAAATATTCATACGGTATCAAATTTTGTTTCGGAAAAGCTCGCCCCAATGGAAAATGTGCGCGGCACGGTGACGCATTTTCTTTTAAAAAAATATAAAGAAGACGGAGTGATTTTAAAGCATAAGGAAGAGAATAAGAGGATAAATATTTCGTATTAAATTGCACGTATAACTTACGTCGTTCTTCGAACTCCGTAAATTATGCGCTCATTACATGAAAGACATCATTTCACATAAAGTCCAAAATATGCAGCCATCCGGCATTAGGGCATTTTTCGATCTGGTGCTGGGGATGAAAGATGTTATTTCTCTGGGCGTGGGTGAGCCGGATTTCGCCACCCCGTGGAGTATTAGAGAAACGGGTATTTTTTCTCTGGAAAACGGTTATACCACTTATACTTCAAATAAGGGCCTGTATAAGCTGCGCCTTCAAATATCGCGTTTTTTAAAGAACCATTATAAATTAGAATATGACCCGGAGGAAGAGATATTAATTACCGTTGGCGTTTCCGAAGGGCTGGATTTAGCCGCAAGGGCCTTGCTTAACCCGCAAGATAAGGTGATAATCCCTCAGCCAAGTTATGTTTCATACGGGCCGGTTGTAAGCTTATGCGGAGGAATACCTAAATATATATATACAAAACAAAGTAATGGCTTCAAAGTAACTTCTGAATTATTAAAAGCAGCAATAGATAAAAAAACAAAAGCGGTTGTTCTCAATTACCCCTCTAACCCCACAGGAGCATCTTACACCAAGAAGGAGCTTGAGGCTTTAAAAAAAGTAATTTTACAGAATAATCTTATCTGTATATCCGACGAAATATACGATGACCTTACTTATGACTTTAGCCATACCCCTTTTGCGGTATTACCGGGAGCAAAAAAGAATACCGTTTATCTCAATGGTTTTTCAAAAGGTTATGCCATGACAGGCTGGCGCATAGCTTATGCCTGCGGCCCGCGCCAGATCATTGCCGCGATGACTAAAATTCACCAATATACAATGCTTTGCGCTCCTACGGTGTCTCAATTTGCCGCATGCGAAGCTCTTCAGTCCGGCCGGCGCGCGCTTGAGCACATGAAAAAAGAATATAAAAGGCGAAGAGATTTTGTAGTTGACGGCCTGAATAATTTGGGCCTTAGCTGCCTGAAGCCTGATGGCGCGTTCTACGCGTTCGCTTCCGTAAAAGATACCGGGATGACCTCATTAGACTTCGCGAAAAAATTACTGGATAAAGAAAAAGTCGCGGTTGTGCCCGGGACGGCCTTTGGTAAAAACGGCAATGAATTTATCCGCATATCTTATGCTTGCGATATTGAAAAATTAAAAGAAGCGCTATCGCGCGTAGGAAGTTTTATATCTTCTGCTAAAAAATGATAAAATAAAAGCAGTTATATTTAATTTGGAGGGTTGAGATGGCAGATATCAAAAACGATTTAGGCAGGCTAGCAAGAAAAAATATCAGGATTTATTACCAGTTGCCTATGAATTACCAGATTCTTTTTAGTGACGGTAGAAAAAGTGATGTTGTTGCTACTCTAACTCAGGATATAAGTGTCGGTGGAGTGCTTTTTGAAAGCAGTGAAGTTTTACCCATTGACGCGGATATAAAGCTGACTTTAAGCCTGCCCGGCCTCGGCCGCAATATTGAAGCGATTTCTAAAATTGTCCGGGTTGAAGAGCTGGAATTTAAAAGGCAATACAATATCGGGGTGCAATTTGTACAAATTAAACCGGAAGACGTGCAAGAGATATCCAAGATTGTTGAACATCTGGATATTGTAAGAATACTGCAGACAGCGGTCGAGCATAAGGCTTCCGATATACATCTTTCTTGCGGTTTGTCTCCGGTTATGCGGGTTGCCGGACGGCTGGTTAAAATGGAGGTACCGGCTTTTAACAGGACCGACTTAAAAAATGTTATTTACAGTATTTTAAGCCGGGAGCAAATTGCCATATTTGAAAAAGGTAAAGAGCTTGATTTGGCATTTAATCCTGTCGCCGATTTACGTTTTCGCGTTAACGTACACCAACAAATGGGAAATGTTGAGGCAGCTTTTCGTTTTATTCCCACGGATGCCAATACGGTAGAGGCCTTAAGGCTGCCGCAAATAATAAGCGATTTTGCTTTTCTTAAAAAAGGTATTATTGTCGTAGCCGGGCCGACTAACTCAGGAAAGACCACGACATTGTCCGCGATGGTTGATTTAATAAATAACCACAGGGATGCCATAATAATATCTCTGGAAAAACCGGTAGAATATATACACAAGAACAAAAAAAGCATAATAAAGCAGCGCGAGGTGGGTATGGATACGTGTTCTTTTAGTTCCGGTTTCCAGAGCACATTGCGTCAGGATCCCGATGTAATAGTTGTAGGAGAGATGTCCGATAAAGAAACCATAGAAACCGCGATAATAGCTTCGGAAACCGGCCATTTGGTTTTGTCATCTTTGCACGCTACCGATGCCGCGCAGACCTTCGATCGCCTGATTGGTGTTTTTCCGGCCGACCAGCAGCGTCAGATTGCGCAGCAGCTTTCGCGCTGTTTTCAGGGGCTGGTTGTGCAATTATTATTACCCAGCAAGTTGGAGTCCGGCAGGGCGGTAGCAACCGAGGTCCTTGTGGCGACGGATGCCGTACGCCATTGCATCAGGGGCATGAATTTCTCACAGCTTGATTCTATGATTCAAACAGGCGGCCAATACGGTATGCATTCCATGGAAAGTAGCATCAAAAGCCTTTGTGACAAAGGCATAATAGATATTGAGACTTACATGAATTATGTAAATGAGAAATAGAGGGAAAAATACCCGCTAGCAAGATTCGGGTGCCGTCTGGCAATTTACTTCAATATTAAAGCCTGTAAGTAATCCCCTGTCCAAAATTATTCCCCAAAAAATAATTTAAAATTTACTTGACAAATCTGGTATATGATGTATACTCTATCAATATGATAGAGATTATAGGGTAAAAATGAGCCCAGCCCTTCCTAGGAAATGGGCATGGTTTATATCCTAAGAATGAAATCGGGAACAAAAATAATCTAAACATCTAGACAAACAGAAGGAAGAGCTGGGTGAGAATAACATATAAAGGCGATTATGCCTTAAAAACAATACTGGAT
>Ga0210019_1000975_pt1 | contig 32293 bp, 31 predicted proteins | sample CryGeyCG2114_020_2_FD_183969 | JGI IMG/M metagenome (GOLD analysis project Ga0210019, IMG submission 183969) | Groundwater microbial communities from aquifer - Crystal Geyser CG11_big_fil_rev_8/21/14_0.20 (SPAdes) (version 2) | ecosystem: Environmental > Aquatic > Deep subsurface > Groundwater ...
TCTGATCGATTATTTGGTTCTATTGCGGCTGAAACTATTTCTGTCATGAATGGAGCTGATGTTATTCGCACACATAATGTGGCAGCAACTAAAGATGCTGTAAAAATCGCCTCTGAACTTATTAAACGACACAAAGGCTTGTGAACTACCACCCAACAAACTGAGTGGTTTTTTCCTGCTTCATGGATCTTATTATCTTCACAGGCGTTACTTTCCGCAGTCCCTGCGGTAGTTTATTGTGATTGAATATTTTCAACCCTTTTTGTAAGATGTTGATGCTTGCATTATGATCTCTATCTAAGACCAAATTACATTTATTACACTTATGAATTCTAGTATCTAGACTTTTTGGCACTTTATTACCGCATCTTGAACAGTCTATGGTTGTATTTTTAGCCGATACCTCAACTAACAGTTTGCATTTGTATTCCAATTTTTGCAAAAATGTTCCCCAACTTGAATCCATTATACTTCGAGCCAATCTGTGGTTTTTTACCATGTTAAGTTTTTCTAATTTTTCAACAAATACAACATCATAATTCTTTGCATATTGTGCAGACAGTTTGTGCTGTATTGCTTTTAGTCTGTTGTTAGATCCCTTTTTTCTTCGAGATACTTTTCTCTGTACTCTTGCAAGTGGCTTTAGCATCTTTTTGAGGTTTAATGGATTTGATGTAGAATAACCATCTGAATCATATGTAAATGACTTTATGCCAACATCAATTCCAACTGCTTTTGCAAATGAGATTTTTGGGATGTTGATCAGTGGTTCTTCAATATCAACAGTTATGCATGCAAACCATTTCCCTGTCTTTGATTTTGTAACTATAACTTGTTTTATGTTTGCATTATCTGGAAATTCCCTATGTTTTCTAATCTCTACATGTCCAATCTTTGAGAGATACAGTAATGTTTTATCACCATGAATCTCTAGTTTGTAACCTGACTGGTTGTATGTGAATGTTCTAAATTCATTGTATCTTGCAAATCTTAATTGTCCTGTCTTGTGGCCTTTTTTGCTTAATTCAGTTAACGATTTTTCAGCTGATTCAAGCTGTGTCGATACCATTTGAAGCATTTTACTGTGATAGTTGTAAAGCCATGGTTCTGATTGTTTTAATTCCGTTAAAATGTAATTCATGTCGTTTCTACTAAGAAATGATTTTTGAGTTTGTTCTACGAATTTGTTGTATAACCATTTACATACTGCCAAATTATTTTGCAATTTGTATTGTTGTTGCCCTGTAGGATACAATCTAAATTTGTAGTTTCTAAGTTTTGGCATTACCTGTTTTGAGATAGTAATTTTCTTAAAAACATCTACGATTGAAAAATATGTAATCTTTACTGCACATAATTTCAATTATTAGGTCATATAATGTTCGAAAAAATTCAAAATTAATTACAGTTCAAAAAATTACTGATCTAAAGATTATTTAGAGATATGCGATGAAATAATTAAAATGTATTTATGAATTTTAAAAAATATGCTTATTCATGCATAATAAATGATAGTCTAGCTATGCAAATATAACATACTTTCTTAGGAAAATTGGTAGTAGGTAAGATCAGGGTGCCAGCCGTGCCCTATTCTGAAACCGGCTATATGCAGAGATCAGTAACTGTTGGGTAAATCTCTAGATGGGTAATTCCCGCTTGGTGTGCGGAAATGAAATCACGCCGAGGCGGGTGGTTGCAGGACTAGAAATATCCGAAGGGATAACTTCTAAGACCGAACCATCGAAAGGGATGAGGTCCGGGAGGGAGCAATCCTAAGGTGGGGCATCCACGCTTCCTCGTCAACGTGGCGGATCTTGTATGCCTTGAAATGGGGCTATTCGTCTAGACTGGAACCAGCAGATCTACTACCTTTATAATTAAAATTAGATTTGCAAACTCATGGAAGGAATTGTCTCTTTTGGAAACAAAAGAAGCTATGAGGACTTTAAGAAGCAAATTCCAAGTTCGGTCTTGCCATTATTTGATTCAATCAGAGAATTTTGCTTCTCATTAGGAGATAAAGTGATAGAAGATGTCAGGATGCACAGAGTAGTTTTTTGTAAATCAATGACATTTAGATGGTTTGCAGATGTAGAACCAGAAAGAGATGGAGTTATCATTAAAATTCAAAAAAATAGAAAAGAGCCAATACAGATTATTCATATTAAGAAAGAACAAAAAATTTTAGAATATAGTCAAGCCATCAAAGATGCGTTTGAAGAAATTCATTAATACAAAACATCAAATTTTGAGAATTCTCCAGTGTATTTTTCATTTCGTATATCTACATCCTCAACTCTGGCATTAGCAGGTCCTCCATGAGCCCATTCAATCAATCTACTAATCTTTTCTTCATCTCCTTCTAAAACTGCTTCAACGCGGCCATCTTTGAGATTTTTAACCCATCCAAAAATACCATTTTTCTTTGCCACTACTTTTAGTGTTTGACGGAAAAAAACACCTTGGACCTTACCTGTTACAAAAAGTCTAACACGCTGATTTGACACTGAAAATATGTCTCAGACAGGCATTAATCAATATTAGGCTAAAATAAAATTACTTTCGTTCTTTAATTCTAGCTCTACCTGTCTTTCTGGCAGCAATGCTACCTACTTTTGCACCAGGAGGAGCATCTCGTGAAACAGTTGAACTTTGTCCAACGTGTTGATGACGACCACCACCGTGTGGGTGAACATATGCAGCTTGAGCAACTCCTCTTACAATTGGATATTTCTTTCCTTTAGCTCTAAAACTGCGCCACTTGTTACCTGCACTCATAAAGAATCGTTCACTAGCTCCACCACCAGCAAGAGTACCAATCATGGCTCTATTTTTTGGATTAAGAGTAGCAAATTTCCCAGAAGGTAGTTTAACAGTTACGCCATCATCACCGTGAGAGAAAATAGTTGCGTTAGTACCTGCAGATTTAACAATAGCACCACCATCTCCAAAATGCTTTTCAATATTACATACAATTGTACCATCAGGAATGTTTTGAATACTGATAACATTTCCTTTTTCAATTGTTGATTTTAATCCAAATTGCAAAGTTTCACCTACTTTAGTTCCAAGAACAGCAGGAACAAATGAAACAGAGCCGTCTTCAAATCTGATTTTAGATAATGGTGCTTCTCTACCACGTTCATGAACTAGATCAATAATTTCACCTTCATGTTGTTCTGAAAGTGGAAAGCGTGGATAAATTGCCCTCGAGCCTACTTTACCAGTAGATGTAGATCTAAATTGATTACCTCCACGGCCTCGTCTTCGAACTAGTGGTCTCTTACCCAAGTTGATCGTTTCCTATGTAAAGAGAATTTTAAGCTTGTGGTATATTCTTAGTCAGTTTGAGAAATTACCACAAAGGTATAAAAATTAGAATTGAGGCTAGTGTATATGAGTCAAAATGCTCTTTCTCTGAAAGTTCTTGAAGCATATACGAGAGATGTTGGAAGAGGAGTAGCAAGAATAGATTATGATTCCATGGACACACTAAGTGCCTCAACTGGTGATGTTATAGAAATTAAAGGCAAAAGAAGAACAGTTGCAAAATGTCTTCCGTTATATCCATCTGATGAAGGAAAAGGAATTATCAGAATAGACGGATTAGGGAGAAACAATTCAGGAATAGCAATTGGAGATACTATTTCGGTCAGAAAAATAAAGGCAGTGGCTGCTGAAAAAGTAGTAGTTGCACCATTAGAAGCAATCCCACCAATTGATGAGAGATATCTTGCAGATGCATTAGAAAGTGTTCCTTTGATTAAAGGAGACAATGTCATGGTCCCATACTTTGGTGGACGTTTAACTTTTCAAGTAATAGGAGTAACACCTGCAGCTGATGCTGTTTTGGTAACTCAGAAAACAGTTTTCCATATTGCAGAAAAAGGAGAAACGCTACGCGGAGTTCCACAAGTTACCTATGAAGACATTGGCGGGATATCAAATGAGATTAAAAAAGTCAGAGAGATGATTGAGCTTCCATTAAGGCATCCAGAAATTTTTGAAAAATTAGGAATTGAAGCACCAAAAGGTGTGTTATTGTATGGTCCACCAGGTACTGGTAAAACTCTACTTGCAAAAGCAGTAGCAAATGAAAGTAATGCGCATTTCATCAGCATTTCAGGTCCAGAAATAATGAGTAAGTTTTATGGTGAAAGTGAAGCAAGATTAAGAGAAATTTTCAAAGAAGCAAGAGAGAAAGCACCATCAATTATCTTTGTAGACGAAATTGACTCTATTGCACCAAAAAGAGAAGAAGTCACCGGTGAAGTTGAAAGAAGAGTCGTATCACAAATGTTGTCCTTAATGGACGGACTAGAAGCAAGAGGCAAAGTGATTGTTATTTCTGCAACAAATAGACCAAATGCAATTGATCCTGCACTAAGAAGACCAGGAAGATTTGATAGAGAAATTGAGATTAAAGTTCCTGACAAAAAAGGAAGAAAAGACATTCTTGCAATCCACAGTAGAAACATGCCACTATCAGATGATGTGGACATTGAGAAAATATCATCAGTTAGTCATGGATATGTTGGTGCAGACTTGGAATATCTATGTAAAGAGGCCGCAATGAAATGTTTGAGAAGATTATTACCAGTTTTAAATTTGGAAGAAGAGAAATTACCTCCAGAAACTTTGGATAAATTGATTGTAAATCATGATGATTTCCAGAAAGCCTTGATTGAGGTAACTCCATCCGGAATGCGAGAAGTTTTCATTGAAAATCCAGATGTAAAATGGGAAGATGTTGGTGGATTAGAAGAAGTCAAACGAGAACTACAAGAAGCTGTAGAATGGCCAATGAAATATCCAGGTCTTTATGATAAATTAGGACATAGGATGCCAAGAGGAATATTATTACACGGTCCAAGTGGTACTGGTAAAACTCTACTTGCAAAAGCAGTAGCTACTCAAAGTGAAGCAAACTTTGTTTCAGTTAGAGGACCCGAACTCTTGTCTAAATGGGTAGGAGAATCAGAGCGAGGAATTAGAGAAATTTTCAAACGTGCACGTCAATCTGCACCATGCGTTGTATTCTTTGATGAAATTGATTCTATTGCACCAATCAGAGGAGCCGGTGGAGAAACTGCAGTTACTGAGAGAGTTGTTAGTCAACTACTAACAGAATTAGACGGTATGGAAAATATGCACGGTGTAATAGTTTTGGCTGCAACAAATAGAGCAGATATGATTGATCCCGCATTATTAAGACCCGGAAGATTCGATAAAATTATTCAAATTCCACTTCCAGATAAGGAGAGTAGAAAGAGCATCTTGAAAATTAATGCCGCAAAGATTCCAACCATCAGCGATCAAAGTGATTCTAAACATGTTGATTTTGACAAACTTGCAGAGATAACAGATGGGCTCAGTGGTGCAGATACAGCATCTATTGCAAATACTGCAGTGTCACTAGTTATTCATGAGTTCTTAGATTCACATCCAGATGTCAAAGATATTGAAAAGAATAGCATCGATGCAAAAGTGACTATGAAGCACTTTGAGGAAGCAGTAAAGAAGGTAAGAGAACAAAAAGATCTCAAGATTGGCGAAAAACTAGTAGCATCCTATTACAGGTAGTTTTAATAAAATAGCAAATCTAATCCTCATAAATGTCAGAATATGCTGGATATGAGGGAAATTCATTAGAATTTCTCAAGAAAAACACAATTTCAGTTGGAGATTCTGTAAAGATTTTAGCTGACATCACATATTCAGGAATAGTAATGCCCAGATATGAGCACAGTGATGATAGGCACATTGTTTTGAAGCTAAAGAGCGGATACAACATTGGTTTAGAAATTGCTAAAATTGAAAAGGTTGAGAAAATCCTCACTTCAGAAAAAATTGTTGAGAAAAATGAAAAGGTTGAGAAAAATGAAAAGCTGCCAAATATTTTATTATTATCAACTGGAGGTACAATTGCAAGCAAAATTGATTACAGGACAGGTGCAGTAACACCGGTATTAACTGCAGAAGAATTAAACTCATCGGTACCAGAGCTTGCTGAAATTGCAAACATTGACACAAAAGTACTGTTTTCAGAATATTCTGAAAATATAATGCCTCAACACTGGCTGAAAATTGCTGAAACAGTAAAAGAATATTCCAATTCAGAATATTCAGGCATAATTATTGCACATGGCACAGATACTATGCATTATACATCATCGTATCTTTCATTTTCACTTGCAGGTTTTCCAATACCCATAGCATTAGTTGGATCACAGAGATCATCAGATCGAGCATCATCAGATGCCGCATTAAATTTGATGGGAGCTGTGTCATTTCTTACAAAATGCAAAGGCAATGGAGTTTACATAATAATGCACCAAGATGAAAATGATGAAGCTATTGCATGTCATATTGGTACAAGAGTAAGAAAAAATCATACCAGTAAACGAGGAGCATTTCAAACGATTGGCGATGATCCTGCATTTTTAATTGTAAATAATGAAATTCATGATAATATGAAGACAGAATTTTTTACAATCAAAGAATTTGATCCTAAAATAAAAATAAATGAAAAAGTTGCTTTGGTGAAATATCATCCAGGATATAATCCAGAATTATTGAAAAATATTATTGATTCGGGATACAAGGCAATAATTTTTGAGGGAACTGGATTAGGACACATAGGAGAAAACATGTATCCAATAGTAAAAATTGCAAACGAAAAAGGTATCTTTATGGGAATGACTTCACAGTGCATAGACGGCAGAGTAAGAATGACAGTGTATGAAAGCGGCAGAGATTTGCTTAATTTAGGAATAATTCCACTAGAAAATATGATTCCTGAAGTTGCTTTGGTAAAAGCAATGTGGGCAGCTGGAAATACTGAAAAACGTGATGAAATTAAGGAAATCATGTTAAAGAAAATTGCATCAGAATTTTCTATATGATTAGGTATCAATATGGAAAAATTTTCAATTAAAGATGTAGGAGTTAAAGTTGGATTAGAAATCCATCAACAGCTTGCAACTAACAAGAAACTATTTTGTAATTGTACACCAATCGAATTAGATGAATATTCAATCAAGTTTCATAGAAAATTACGAGCATCGAAAAGCGAATTAGGAGAATTTGATCCTGCAGCATTGTTTGAGAGTACAAAATCAAAAAGTATAGTGTATTATGCAAATCCACAAAGCAGCTGCTTGGTAGAGCAAGATGAAGAACCACCACATGAATTAGATGAGAGTGCAAAAAAAATTGTACTAACTATTTGCGCTGCATTGAAATCAAATATTTTTAGCGAAATTTATCCTATGAGAAAAACAGTGATTGACGGATCAAATACAACAGGTTTTCAACGTACAATGTTAGTTTCGCAAGGAGGTTCTTACAAGGCCGGTGAAACAGAGATAAAAATTCAATCAATTTGTCTTGAAGAAGATGCTGCAAAGATATTAGGAGATGAAGGTGCAGTAAGAAAATTTGGATTAGAACGACTAGGAGTACCATTAGTTGAGATTGCAACAGAACCTTTTGAGGTGGAAACAAATGATGTTAAAAAAATTGCATTGGCATTAGGAAGAATTCTGAGAAGTACAAAAAAAGTAAAAAGAGGTTTAGGCTCAATTCGACAAGATGTTAATGTTTCAATTAGAGACGGAGGTGTAGTAATCGAAGTAAAAGGAGTTCAACAGTTAGAACAATTAGAAAAAGTTGTGGAGTATGAGGCTAAAAGGCAACACGGATTGCTTAAAATCTCAAAAAAAATACAAGAACAAAATTGGACGTATAGTGAGAATGATAAAAAAGACGTCACAGAAATGTTTTCAGAATGCAAATCAAAAATTATTCAAAATGCAATAAAGAATAATCAGAAAATTATTGCTGTGTCTTTTAGAAATATGGCAGGATTGTTTGGATATTCGCCATATGATGGAATAAGACTAGGTAAAGAAGTAGCAGAACTAGTACGATTTTTTGGAATAGGAGGTGTTTTCCATTCAGATGAGTTGCCAAATTATGGAATAGAAGAGTCAGACATTCACAATCTAAAAAAATATTTAGAGATCAGTGATAGTGATGCATTTTTAATTTTAGCGTCTCCTGAAGAAAAAATGGACATAGTGATAGATCAGATAATTTTGAGAATTAAACATATTCAAAATCATGGAATTCCGATCGATACCAGATTAGCTACTCAATCAGGTGAAACAAAGTTTCTTAGACCTAGACCAGGCGCAGCAAGAATGTATCCTGAAACAGATATTCCTCCAATAATCATCACAAAAGAAGAATTGACAGAAGCAGAGAAAAATATTCCAAAATCCTGGGATGAATCCATACAAGAATTACAAACAAAATATAACATCAATCTACAACTTGCTGAACAGGTTTTTGATTCACGTTACATTGAATTATTTGAAACAGTTGTTGAAAAAATTAAAACTAATCCTACTTTTGTCGCATCAGTTCTTTGTTCACTAATTACAAATTTAGAAAGAAGTGGATTAAAATCGGATTTATTAAAAAATGAAGATATTATAAAATCATTTCAGTTGTTAGAAGAAGGAAAGATCGCTAAAGAATCTATCGAGATAATATATGAGAGCATCATGTCTGGAAAGTCACAAACAATTGAGGAATCTTTGAAAAATGCATCTATTGAGGCTGTTAATGAAGGCGATTTAGAGGAAATTATCAAAAACATAATAGAGAAAAACCAGAAAATTGTTGAAAATCAAAAAGAAAGGGCAGTCGGTCCATTGATGGGAATTGTGATGAAAGAGTTAAGAGGAAAAGCTTCTGGTGAAATGATAAATAATTTACTTGTAAAAAATATAAAAAAGAAATTAGAAATGCTTGATTAAATGCGGGAAGTGGGATTTGAACCCACGAACTCCTAGGAGATAAGGATCTGAACCTTACACCGTTGACCAGGCTGGGTGACTCCCGCATAGTAAAATTTTGAGATCAGGAATAAGTTTCTTTATTATACCATTAAACAATTACATCCAGTTAGTCAAGAGACAAAATGGAATTCAAAGAAGTGTATTGTGTAAATTGTAAAAAGGTTCTCGGTCGTTACAACGTTAAATATTATCATGACGATAAAATTGGGGAATTATTAAACACTGCTCACTCTACACACATCAGAAATGGACACCAAGTTAACATTAGAAAATTTAAAAAAAACTAGTAAAGTTTTATTTTTTCAATTGCTTCTGTGAGATTTGAAACACGATGGATGGATGGATTAGAGATATGCTGATTCCAAGGTTGTGAATACAAAATCATTTTTTTGCTGTTTTTAAGAAATTTTTCTGCGTTATGTGGAGAGTCATCAATAAACACGTCATAATCTAAATCAGCTTTCATCGGTCCATCAATAACTGAGATGTAATTATCATATGATATGTCATGATGGTTGAGCCATGATTTAACAAAGGAATCTGTAGAGCGTTCTCTTGCAGTAACAATATCTACTTGACCCATAGTTGAGAGTAATTTGGTAATTGATGATAGATCATTTTCTGTTGGAGGTATAGATATCCAATTTTTCCAGCATGAACTAAGCTCGATGTAAAAATCAAAACGATCTATTTTGAATTTCTTCCAGAATTCCCAATCAGTAACTTCATGTTTGTAAATAGCAGGTCTAATTGTGTTGCTGTAATTTAACCATGATACTATTACATCGGCAAGTACACCGTCAACATCTAATGCAATTTTCATATTTTTTCAATCAATCACTTATCTTTCTAAATTCATCTAAAAGATTTTTTTGATGTTTGTTGAGTTTTGTTGGAATGTTTATTACAATCCTAACAAATTGATCGCCTCGTCCTCTATAATTAATGTGAGGAACTCCTTTTCCTTTTAGTTTGATTATAGTGTTTGGTTGACTGCCAGAATCAACTTTAATTTTCTCTTTACCCTCTAAAGTTGGAACAGTAATCTCACAACCTAATGCAGCATCAATCATAGAAACATTGTGATCATAAAAAATATCTTTTCCGTCTCTAGTGAATTGTGAATGGGGTTGAACTCTTACTCTAACTATTAAATCACCATTAACACCATCAGGGACTTCATTCCCTTCTCCAGAAACAGTATAATCACCTGAATCAATACCAGGTGGAATATCAAATGTGACGGTTTTAGAACCTCTTTTCTTTCCTTGCCCTTTGCATTCACTACAAGGGAATTCTATGATGGAGCCTTGTCCTCTACAAGTAGAACATGGTGCAGCAGTTACAAATGATGCAAATCCCATATTACGAGTTTGTCTTACTTGTCCTTGACCATTACATGATGTACATGTCTTCTTATTGGTACCAGGTTTAGATCCAGATCCATGACAATTATCACATTGGATCTGTTTTTGTAAATTAATCTCCATTTTTTTTCCATGAAGTACATCTTCTAAAGTGACAGAAGTTTCGTATAGAAGATCAGATCCACGTTGTTGATTAAACCCAAATCCTCCTCCTCCACGACCAAAGATTGATTCAAAAATTGAATCAAATCCTCCTCCTCCACGACCAAAAATATCACTGAAATCCCCTCGCGCACCTTGAAAGATATCTTCGCTTGAATATCTACCATCTACACCTGCATGTCCATGTTGATCATAGAGTTGCTTTTTTGCAGGATCTGAAAGAACAGCATATGCTTCAGAAATTTCTTTGAAATGTTCTGAGGCCTCTGCAGATTTATTTCGATCAGGATGGAATTTTAGTGCTAATTTTCTATACTGTTGTTTAACTTCATCCAAAGATGATGTTTTGGTAACGCCCAAGACTTCATAATAATCACGTTTTGCAGTCATGAATCATCATCCTTTATTGTAATTATAGTATAAATGATTGAATTGGCACTTAGCTAGTTTTTGTTTCATCAGTAGATGATTCAGTAGTTTGTCCTTCAGCACCAGGTTGTCCTTCAGCACCAGGTTGTCCTTCAGCACCAGGTTGTCCTTCAGCACCAGGTTGTCCTTCAGCACCAGGTGGGGGTGAAGCATTTTTGTAAAGTTCAGTAGTAACTTCGCTAACTAGAGTTTGTAATGCTTCAAGTTTAGGTTTTAATTCAGCAGGTTCCTTGTCTAAAACTTCTTTAACTTCTTTAACAGCATCAGTTATTTTGATTCCCTGTTCTTGAGAGATCTTATCTTTAAGATCATGATTAACTAGTTTTTCTGTAGTGTAAATGTAGCTCTCTGCCTCATTTCTTAGATCAATTTTCTCTTTCTTCTTTTTATCTTCATCAGAGAATTTTTCCGCGTCTTCTTTCAATTTTTCAATTTCTTCTTTGGATAATTTTGAGGAGGATTCAATAGTGATCTTTGCTTCTTTTTGAGTACCTAGATCTTTTGCAGTTACATTGATTATTCCATTTGCATCAATATCAAATTTTACTTCAATTTGAGGAATTCCTCGTGGAGCTGGTGGTAAATCAGTAAGATTAAAGCTTCCCAAAGACACATTATCAGTTGCCATTGGTCGTTCACCTTGAACAATGTGAATAGTAACAGCTGTTTGATTGTCAGCTGCAGTGGTGAATACCTTACTTTTAGAAGTTGGAATTGTGGTATTTCTTTCAATTAATGGTTCTCGTACACCTCCTAAAGTTTCAATTCCCAAAGTCAAAGGTGTAACATCAAGTAAAACTATGTCACTAGTGACATCACCAGCAATAATTCCTGCTTGAATAGCAGCTCCCATTGCTACAGCTTCCATAGGATCCACACCAGATTCGGATTGTTGACCCACAACTTCACTGACAAATTTTCTAACCAATGGGATTCTTGTAGGACCGCCAACCATGACAATTTTGTTAATATCAGAATTAGTGAGTTTTGCATCTTCCAATGCTTTGAGTATTGAAGGCTTGCATCTTTCAACAATTGGCCTTATCAGTTCATCAAGTTTAGATCTAGTGATTCTTAATTCAAGATTTTTAGCACCTGAAGATGGATCATGAGAAATAAATGGCAAGTTTACATCGGTTTCCATAACAGTAGATAATTCAATTTTAGCTTTTTCAGAAGCTTCTCTAATTCTTGTCATGGCAGTTGAATCTGTAGTGAGATCAACTCCTTCTTTTTTCCTAAATTCATCTACGATGAAATCAATTAGAACTTTATCCATATCTGTACCGCCTAACTGAGTATCACCAGAAGTACTAAGAACTTCAAAAACTCCTCCACCCATTTCCATTATAGTAACGTCTAATGTACCACCGCCAAAATCAAAGACAAGAATTTTCATGTCTTGTGCTACTTTATCTAATCCAAATGCCAAAGACGCAGCTGTTGGTTCATTTATAATTCTGACAACATCTAGGCCAGCAATGGTTCCAGCATCCTTAGTTGCCTGACGTTGATTATCATCAAAATATGCAGGTACAGTAATAACTGCTTTTTCTACAGGTTCACCAATAAATGCCTCAGCATCTTTTTTGATTTTTTGCAAAATGAATGATGAGATTTGTTGTGGTTTGTACTCTTTATCCAAAATTTTAAAAGTATAATCAGAGCCCATTTTTCTTTTTGCAGCAACAATTGTTCTATCAGGATTTGTTACAGATTGCCTTCTTGCAGGTTCACCAACCAAAAGATCACCGTCTTTAGTAAATGCTACAACAGATGGGAATGCCTTTCCGCCTACAGTAGCTCCTTCTGCTGCAGGAATAATAGTAGGTTTTCCACCCATTATTACTGCTGCTGCAGAATTACTTGTCCCTAAATCTATTCCAATAATTTTAGCCATATTTTATCATCCTTTTTTTGAAATTTCTACTAACGTAGGTCTTATAACTCTCTCATGAGAAATATATCCCTTCCTGATCTCTTTTGTGATTGTATTATCATCCAGATTTGGATCGTTGATGATAGATATCGCTTCATGGAAGTTTGGATCAAAAATTTCTCCTAACGCATCTATTGGAGTAACACGATATTTTTTCAATAAAGACTCCATATTTTTTAAAATAGAATCTAGCCCTTCTGAATTTATTTTGCTATCAGAAAAAACTTCTTTTGCAAGAATAAAATCGTCATAAATTTTTAAAAAATCTAATAAAAATTCATTAATTTTTGTATTTACACCATTTTCTATATCTGATTGAGTCTTACGACTAAGATTTTGAAAATCAGCTAAAACATGTTTTAATTTTTCCTCATATTGGGTCGATTTTTGTTTTTCTGAATCTAGTAACGTAGTTAATTCTTCAATAGTAATTTCTGAAAACTTTGAATCATCTATAGATTCATCATCTATTTTATTTTCAGACATTATATCAACTGGAATTTCATCGTCGTTAGTTTCGCTTGACATTTCACCCAAAATTATGATTTAGGTAATTTATACTCTTATTGAATTGTTTCACATAAAGGATTGGCTTTTATCATTATTAGATCAGAACTTTGTTTGGTTTTTTCAATATTATCAAAATCAAATTTTGAACATGCAACAACAATTGTGGTTTTGTCACTATGAAATAGATCAAAGTTTGGATCTTCATAGGCCTCAACATCACCAATATAATCACGTAATCGTGATGTTAAATTCTGAAGCATTTCAATTTTATCTCCACGCATTGCATGCTGATCAAGTGTCCAAGACAACGCAATCTTGGTTCTGCTAGCTTTTAGATCATTTTTCTTTAGTGTTGAACGAATTTCATCAATCAATCGTTTAATGTATCCATCAATTCCTTTTACACTCCCATTAATCAAATACATAAGAGAATTAGTACCTTCAAAAGAAGATCCTAGGGATTTCAAGTCAAATAATCCACTAACCATGTTATCAAGAAATATTTCCTGAAAATCATCTAAAGCAAGATCATTTTTTGTAATATCGTCTTGAGCATATTTACAAACTTCTAAAACACTACATAGACTAGAAAATCTGGATAATATATCAATAGCATGAAAATGCTCCGATGATGAAATAGCCACAAATTTTTTTGCTTTTTTACCTACTGTAAGTAATTCAGATAATACTAAATCTTCTTTTCCATTAAAAGAACCAATAATTTTTGGTTGTTCATTAAGATCTTCTAGCGGATAATAGAAATATGAAATCTGTTTACCTGTTTCAAGACCTGTAACATGCTCTAGCAGGGAAATATTTTCATTGTTACCACCAAATCCTGTTGGGAGAGTAAAGATAACTGAGCTATTTTTTTTTAGTGATGTTATTGCATCTCTGAATTTAGAATGAATTTCAGTTTTGATATCTTGTCCAGTTTTTCTGATTCTTGGAGTGAAGAAAAGATATTGAGCTTTAGATATTGCAACATCTATCGGCTCCATAGCTAAGAGAGGTTCATCTTCTTTCAGAGAAGATACGTTTGGATAAGTCTTGGCTATTTCTGCTTTAAGTGAAATTGCTGACGGAGTTGATTCATCGATGATATAGACATCAGCGCCTTTAATTGCCATTTGAGATGCAATGGCATATCCTTCTGTACTTAGACCATAAACGACAACTTTTGCTCCCCCCATTAAACTACAACTGGTAATAGACTAAGAAAAACTTATTGAACTTACAATAACTAGTAGAAATACTTGAAAATATGGATAGATATTCTTACACCAAAACAATTATTGTTTTCTGAACCAATAATTGAAAAATTAGGGAAAAAACATGATCTTTTGTGTACTTCAAGAGATTATGGAGAAGTTGTAAAATTAGCAAAAATACGTCATTTTGACCTCGTTTTTGTTGGAAAACACGGTGGTGGAGATAAAAAATCCAAACTCAAAGCAAGTATAGATAGAATGGATGGATTATTTAGAAAAATCAAGATATTTGCCCCAGACATTGTCATTAGTTTCTGTTCTCCTGAAGCAGCAAGAATTTCGTATGGATTAGGAATAAAACATGTAGCATTTTGTGATTCGCCACATGCAGATGCAGTTATGCGATTAACATTACCATTAATTCAAAAATTATTAATTCCTCACGTGATCTCAAAAGACGAATTTTCTAAATATGGAATTAGTAAGAAAAATATCATACAGTACAGAGCAATTGATGCAGTAGTTACCATACAAAGAAAAATCAAGCAAGACGCAACATTACCATTTAGAAAGAATAACAGAAAAAATATTTTAATTAGAGTGGAGGAGGAGGAAGCGTCATACACATCAAAATCAAGCAAAATTATTCCAATAATTAAAAAAATCATAAAAGAATATGAAGATGAAAATATCGTAGTTTTGGGAAGATATACAAAACAAGTTGAGAATTTACAAAAAATAGTTGGTAAAAAAGCTAAAGTTGTAAAAATGTCATTTGATGGAAAACATTTGTTGAGCAATACTGATGTTTTCATAGGATCTGGTGGAACCATGACTGCAGAATCCGCGCTAATGGGAATTCCAACAATATCATATAATGCAGTTCCCAACATAATTGAAAATTTCTTGGTAAAAAAATATTTAGTGAAAAGGGAAACAAATCCAAATAAAATATCTAACCACATTAAGAAAATTTTTGAATCAGGAAACGATAAAAATCAAGAAAGGGCAAGGAACATTGTAAAACGCATGGAAGATCCCATACAAAAATTAATCAAAATAATTAATGAATAGATTCAACTTAGTTTTAAGAGTCAAATTCAAATAAAAAGTTCATTAAGGGAATGAAAGTGCTCGATTTAGCAGCCCGGTAGTGTAGCGGTCAAGCATAGAGGCCTTTGAAGCCTTTGACCCCAGTTCGAGTCTGGGCCGGGCTACTTTTTAAAATAAATAATATTTGTAACACGAATATAATACAGATAGTTTCTCTCAGATTAGGCATATGACAGACATAATCTTAGGAATGGGAGAAGTTGGAGAAACATTATTTGATTTACTTGTAAAACGAAATTTTGATTGTATTGGAATTGATTCAATCGCCTCTAAATCAAAAAATTATTCTGAGAATAAAAACATTGAAAATCCAGAATACCTTCATGTTTGTCTACCGGGCGAATTAACAGAATTTACAAATATTGTTTCAGATTGGATAAACAAGATTAGAGATCTGAAAGCGGTTGTAATTCATTCCACTGTAAAACCCGGAACGACAAAAAAAATTCAAGAAAAATCCACCATACCAGTTTTGTTTTCACCAGTACGTGGAGTTCACAGAAGATTTTTAGACGATATTAAAAAATATACAAAATTTATCTCAACAGATGATGAACAAATAGACACCAAGATAAAAATCGATTTAGAAAAAAGATTTGAAAAAATTGATTGGATGTCAACAACTAAAACTGCAGAGCTTGCAAAAATATTAGTAGATACAACATATTATGGATGGTTAATCAACTATGCTCAGATTACAAAAATGATTTGTGAAAAAGAAGGCGTAGATTTTGATGAAATGTGGAAATTTGCAGATGAAATACATGAAAATTTAGGCAATAGACCAAAAATGTATCCAGGCATTATTGGAGGGCATTGTGTATTACCAAACTTAAATTTAATAGAATATGAAAATCTCGATATTATTAAAAAAATAAATGAATCATATGAAAAATTTAAAAAATAATTTTAATCTTTAAAAATCTAGTTTTGTCAGCAGTTTAGAAGCAATTACAAACAAAATTGATGCAATACCAACAAGAATAATCATTTCAAGAATTACAAACTCGTTAACAGTTCCAAAAATACCTGCTCGAATTACATCTACAAGATAAGTTAATGGATTTAGATAAAATGCTGTTCGTAATGGTTCGGGAGCGCCTCCAGCTGGATAAAATGCAGTACTAACAAAAGCAAAGAAAAGAAAAACAGTGTTAATTATCACATTAAATCCCTCACTTGAACGTAATCTAGTAGAAATTATTGATGCCAAGGAGCCAAATAATACTGAACCAGTAACGGCACCAAACACGATAATCGGAATTGTAATGAATGAAAATTCTACGGATTCAAAAAATACTGGATAGCCCACCAAAGCTATCAATGTAGCACTTACCAAACCAACTATGCCTATAGTGCAAATATTACTAATGATGTAGTGACTTCGAGTGAATGGACCGGACATAATTTGCTCAAACATCCCATGTCTTCTATCATTCCAGATAATGATACCAGATACAAGCGTACTATTCATAATATTAAATCCAATCATTCCTGATGCTAGAAACGCGGGATAATCAAGATCTTTACTACCAAATGGAACTTGATTAATTAATGGTGCATATGCAAAACCTGCAACAAAAATATAGATTAGTGGGAAAATAACTTGCCAAATTAAAAATCCAGGGTTAAGAGAAATCGTGAGATTTCTATTTACAAGTCTAATTATTGGATGCATTTTCTTCCATCATTTTTAAAAAGATTTCTTCAAGATTGGTAGGAACAGCAGATAAATCCTCAATCTCAATACCATTATCATTAAGTATTTTCAATACTTTTAACAAGACTAATTCAGATTGTTCTGAATGAATTATTATGTTAGTTCCATTTTCAAAATTAATTTTACAGTCTAAAATTCCAGTCAAGAGAGAAGAAATTTCAGGTTGTTTTTTCAACAGATGAATTTTGATAGTTTTTTCTTTTCCAAATCTTTGCTTTAATGCATCAGGTGAGTCAACGGTAATAATTTTCCCCTTGTCAATAATAGCTATTTCATTGCAAAGATATTCAGCCTCAGATAGAATATGGGTAGTATAAAAAATAGTTAAACCTGTTTTGACTTTATTTTTTAAGTAATCTAGTAATTTTCTTCTTGCACTTGGATCTAGCCCAACTGTCGGTTCATCTAAAAATAACAATTCCATTTCATGCATAAATTCACGTGCGACTTGAACTCTTCGACGTTGTCCAATTGATAGATCCTCGTTTCTTTTCTTACGAATTTCAACTAGATCAAAATCTTTCAAAAGTTGTTCCATTCTTTTTTTACGTTCAATTTTTGGTACATTCCACATCATTCCATATTTATCAAGAGATTTTTCAACAGATAGAGTTGGTTCGTAACTTGGTTGTTGTAACACAACACCAATTTTATGACGAATTTGAAGGGGATTTGAGATAGCATCTACACCTAAAATCGACAATGTTCCACTTGAAGGAGGAATGAGAGTGGTAAGAAGTTTGATTGTGGTGGACTTTCCAGCTCCATTAGGACCTAGAAATCCAAAAACTTGGCCAGATTTTACTGATAAAACAAGGTCATCTACTGCATTAATTGATCCATATGATTTGGACAAATGATTAACTTCAATACACATCATGTCAAAACTGCGATCTTCTTATTAATTTAGTTAATGAGTTAAATCAAGATAATTTTCGGAAAATTTGAATTAATTCAGTTAAATCATGTACGAATTCAAAAAACAGACGGTTTTAAAAATTAAAAATTATGAAAGGTCTTGATAAAGCGATCATTTTTGGAATAGGTAAATTTAACAAAATAATGAAATTTTTATTAATAGAACAGATTTACTGAAGATGAATTGTCGGAACTTGAGAGTCTTGTCAATAAATTACTTGAACTAAAACCAGAACTAACAAAAAGTGATCTTGAAGAGCAGATAAAACAAAAGAAAGAAAAAATTGGTGCAGGATACTTGACTGATCAAGGAGCTTTATTTTTAATTGCATCAGATTATGGAATTACATTATCAGAACCTATGAAGAGTGAAATTGGTTTAAAGGATCTATATGCAGGTGCAAAAGAAATATCATTAGAAACAAGAGTCTTGAATTTCTCACCTGCTAAACAATTTTCAAGAAAAGACGGTTCCCCATTTTATCTCAGAACAATGACAGTGTATGATGCAAATTCTACAGCTAGTGTTAAACTGTGGGATGAAAAGGCAAATTTATCAAGCGTAGAAAATCTAAAACCTGGTGATTTAATCAAAATCATAAAAGCTTATGTAAAATCTGATCTTGATGGATCACCAACAATCAATATTGGTTCTGGTTCAAATATAGAAACAGTGGACACTGAAAGTAAGATTCCAACTATAGATACCATCACAAAAGATGTTAGTGAATTACAGGAAGGGCAAAAAGATATTGTAATTTCTGGAATGATCGATGGGGCAATAAGTGGAATGGAATTTACAAATTCTCGTGGTCTGCCTGGAAAAGCACTTAGAATGAGGCTAAAAGGGAAAGACGGAGTTAGTGTTAGAGCAGTATTATGGGGAAAAGATGAATCATCCATACCAAACATGATTTCACAATCAGCTAAAGTAAGATTACTAGGTGTCAGAGTAAAATCAGGAAATCAAGGTTTAGAGATTCATGGAAACGATGCAACAATTATTGAAATCGAAGGGGGGAAAGAAGCAGGACCAATAATCACTAGGGTTTTATCAATATCACCAACTGAAAGTGGTAAAAATCTGATTTTGGCAGTGGATAATAAAAAGAACTTGTACAACATTAGTGATTTTTCAAATTCAACTAGCATATGCGTTGAAGGAGACATAATAGAATGCATGCCATCAAAAGTATATGGAAACTCCATTACACTGGATGACAATTCCTTTGTAAGAAAATTAGATAATGATGAATCAATTCCATCACTATCCCAACTTAGAACAAAAGTTAATGATGTTAAGGCAGATGGAAATTATTGTATTGAAGCAATAATTTTGAAAGTTCCCGAAAGACGTGAAGTTCAAACAAAAACTGGAGAATCAATATCACTTTCTGAAATGTTTGTAGAAGATGATACAGGACAAATTTGGGTGAAAGGTTGGAGAAACCAAGCAAGATTAATTGACAAATGTGAATTGGGTGAAATTGTTTCAATTACTGGGCTTAATGCCAAAGCAGGACTAGAAGGCAGAATAGAATTATTTGTGACTGCGTTTTCTAAAATTACAAAGAAAAATTAAGAATCCCAGAAACCTCTTGTAACAACATATTGTCTTTCTGCTTCATAGATTTGCTTAAACAGATGTTCTTCATCAACCATGTTTCTCAAAATTCTTGCTGCAGTATCAGCACCAACACCATATCCAGACATTACAGTGATAGCAATTCTGCCAAAATTTTCAACTAAAGAAGAGACTTTCCAGGCACGATCAAATTTATGTTTCTCATCAGCAGACAATTTTTTTCCATCGTGTTTTTTACGAATAATTTTTGGTAGTTCATAATCAGAATAATAAGTTGCAGTGATTTGTCTTCCTTTACAATAATGACATATCAAAGTGTTTTTGATATCACATGTTTGAACCAACAATTCCCATTTTCCACAGCGGGCACAAACTAGACGATGTTTAGTTTTTTCTAATCTTGCTTTAACAAGATCAAGAATTCCTTTATCAAGATTTGCAGGAGATGCATAATATCTTGCGGTATGATCTAAAATCGGTTCTGCTAATTTAGAAAATTGATCAACTTCTAGCCATGTAACATGGATTTTATTTTCTCTAATCATTTTTAGTATTTCAGCAGAATTTTTAAGATCGTATTTATCATGAAACAACTCACGTAAGGCTTCATGTACAAGCGGAGTTTTAGAATACCTTTCATATAAAAATCTGGCAGATTTTCTTTCATATACTGCACCTCGACCGACTATTCCAAATTTTTTTGCCACACACCATGTTCTCCAGTTAACATTATGAGTTCCAGTCAACGAAGCACTGACAATTGAATGTAAATCGTAATTATCTTTTAAAACTTCAAGAAAAAGTTTCTCTGAAATTCTAGATCTAGATGACAGAACAATTCGGTAACCGTCTGAACGAGAATCTACAACAGAACCTAACATTGAAGAAAGCACAGATGACAGTAATGTTGATAGTGTGGAATTAATTTTTGTTCCAAGACATGAATGGATCACAATAGAACCTTGAGATCTATTGGATTCAATTACAATATTATTCTCATCAGGAATTTGATCAAAAACTAGTTTTTCAATAATATTATTGGTCAATACTAATGTTCCATTCTTTACTTTACTACGGAAATTACCCACTTTTCTTGCAGTTTTATAATCAATTGGGATACTTTCTCCTTCCCAATAAGGAACGGTAATCCCTCCCCCTCTGAATGGTTCAACGTTTACAGTAAATGATTTTTCATCTACGTTGAGTATTCTCCATTGTGAACCTTTTAAGACAAAGATATTTCCAGAATCCCCAAAATCACCTACAAATCTTTGATCTAAAGACCCAATAATTTTTTTGCCTACGCTATCAAAAACTTTGAATTTAAGAATGTCTGGGATAGTTGAAAGATTTTCAAAATGATATTTGAATGAACGACCTTTTTTCCAAAATGTCATTTTTGTTCGATCAAAAAATATCAGATAGTTTGAATCAAGTAAATCCAATACATCTACTAATTCTTGAAATTTTAAATTTCGAAACGGATATGCTTTTGTCACTAAATCAAAAGCTTGTGGAACCGATATTTCTCCAATTTGCATCGACAATCCAACTAAATGATGGGCTAAAACATCAAGAGAACCATCGTGGATTTTTTGCTCTTCAATTGAACCCTCTTGAATACGATCAAGTATAGCTCTTGCTTCAAATTCATCATCAGGATTATTTGTAATGATTAGTCCCTGAGCTGAAGCCTCGCGATTATGTTTACTTCTACCTATTCTTTGTACAAATTTTGATACCTGTCTTGGTGAACCATAATGAATTACTAATTCAATAGAACCAATGTCTAATCCCAATTCTAATGATGATGTGCACACTACAATACCACGTTTTCCTTCACGTAAAGTTAATTCTGTTTCTTCCCTAACCTCCTTGGATAAAGAACCATGATGTAATTCAATAGGAATTGAAGATTTTTCTTTTAATATTGATGCTAAAAACTCAGCTTCGCCCCTAGTGTTAGTAAATAAGAGAATAGGAGAATCTAGATCTAATTCCAACACATATTCTATTATTTTTTCTGCCACATCAGAAATAGTTCCATTAACATATTTGATTTCAACATCATATTTTCTTACAGATGTGTCTCGAATTATTTCACATTTTCTTTTGGTACCAACAACAAATTTACCTGCTTCATCAAAATTTCCCACTGTAGCAGATAATCCTACTTTGGTAAGTGGATATCTTGAGTTTAGTTCTAATCTTTCAATACTTAATGATAGTTGAGATCCTCTTTCACTAGATAGTAATTCATGTACTTCGTCTATTACAATCCATTCTAAATCAGATAATGCAGTAAGCATATTGGTTTGTGTTAAAAGAATAACCAAAGTTTCAGGAGTCGTTATAAGAATATCAGGTGGATTTGCAACTATCTTTTTTCTATCTTTTTGACTAGTATCACCATGTCTAATTTCTATAGTCAATTCATTTGCGTGTGCATATTTTGTAATTCGTCTGAAAACATCGCGATTTAATGCCCTCAAAGGAGTTATGTAAAGAGTTTTGATTTTACCAGGTTTTTTTGAGTTTTTTAAAAGTGAAAAAATCGGAATGACAGAACATTCAGTCTTTCCTGATCCTGTTGGAGCAATTACAAGACAATCTTTTTTTTGCAATATTATTGGAGAGGCTTTTTTCTGTATTTCAGTTAGTTTAGAAAATCCAAATTTTCCAAATAAAGATTCAAGAACTTGATTCGGCTGAGTTATGTGATCGTGACTTTTCATAAACAATTACACCAACCAAACCAAGTGCAAATAAAACTAGAGTAATAATTGGGATCGAATCAAAAATTCCTGCCATTGTTAAACTCCCAGATAGATCATTAAAAATCTTCACTATTATCAGAAAGTCCAACCTGACTTATGGTATATGAAAAATATTCTTTCTTTAGAGCCCAATAGATTTCACCATTAAACTTTGATGAGTTTTTAAAAAGATGTATTTTGATATGAGTAAAAGGATCAATTGCGCTTTTCATATTTTCAACTTCCTTATTTTCGATATTTCTAATCATGTTAGTGACAACAATAGGAATTTTTTTTGTGATTGCCAATTGTGATAAATCATGCATGTATTTCATGAATAATGAATTTTTTTTGAAAGCAGATTCATCTTTTTGATACTCATAAGAAAATAGATCAGTAACATTATCAATTACGATTAGAGAGAAAGAATTTTTTTCTAGGTTTTGTATCATTTTGATCTGTTCAGAAGTATTTGTTATTCTAGATACTGTGATTTTTTCAAGTAAATCAGACAGTATTTTAGATTCGTTTTGAATTTCTAATATTCGTTCAGGTCTGAATCCTCCTGTAGTATCAAGATACAAAACATTACCACCATTTTTGATTGAATTTATGGATAATTGTAGTAACAACAGAGTTTTTCCTGTTCCATTTCCACCAAAGATATCTACAATCACACTATCAGGAATTCCTCCAGACAAGAATTTGTCTAATTTTTGTAAACCAGTGGAAATCATTTGTATGATTATTAGAAAAAGAAGAAAAAATTTAAGGAATTTCAATATTTGCAAAAGAGGTAAGGCTTTTATGGTAGAGAACAAAGTTGCAAAACAAGTGAACAATTAGTGTCCCAAACAAATAGCGCAAAAAGACCTCTAACAACTCTTCAAAAAAGTACAAAGAAGAAAGTTACTGTCAGACTGAAAAACGAAGTTGAGTACAAAGGTAAAATGGACAATGTTGATTCATACATGAATTTGATTATGACTGATGCAGAAGAGCTTCATGAAGGTAAAACAATTGCAAATTACGGAAGAGTTATCGTCAGAGGCAACAATGTATTATTTATCAAACTAGAAAACGAACTCTAGTGGGTGTGGTTTATGACCAATAATTTTCTATTTACATCAGAATCAGTAACAGAAGGGCATCCAGACAAAGTATGTGATAATATTTCAGATGCATTCTTAGATGAATATCTTAGACAAGACCCAGACTCTAGAGTTGCAGTTGAAACAATGGTTACTACTGATTTTGTGATAGTATCTGGAGAAGTAACATCAAAAGCAGTATTTGATCAAAAGGCTCAAGAAGAATTAATCAGAAAAACGATTAGAGAGATTGGATATAATAACAAAGATTTGATGTTTGATGGCGATAGTTGTAAAGTTGAATTAAGACTTCATTCACAAAGTCCAGACATTAGTCAGGGTGTAACAGCTACTGAAGAAAAAGAGCAAGGTGCAGGAGATCAAGGTTTGATGTTTGGTTATGCAACAAATGAAACAGAAGAGTTGATGCCCATGCCAATATTATTAGCTCATAAACTTATTCAAAAATTATCCCAAGTAAGAAGAGATCAAACCCTACCGTGGGTCAGACCAGATGGTAAGTCACAGGTATCTGTAAGATATGAAGACAATAAACCAACTAAGATTGAAACAGTTGTAGTATCAACACAACACGCACCAGAAATATCTCAAGAAGAAATTTCTAGAGAAATCATTGACAAAGTAATCAAACCAGTTTTAGGAAATCTTTGGCATGATGAGATAAAAATTCACATTAATCCTACAGGAAAATTCGTGATTGGAGGTCCTCATGGAGATGCAGGTTTAACTGGAAGAAAAATCATAGTTGATAGTTACGGTGGATTTGGAAGACACGGTGGCGGAGCTTTCTCAGGAAAAGATCCATCTAAAGTAGACAGATCCGCATGTTACATGTGTAGATATATTGCAAAAAACCTTGTAGCAGCAAAACTAGCTGATAGATGTGAAGTGCAACTAGCATACGCAATAGGAGTGGCAGAACCAGTATCACTTTATGTAAATACATTTGGAACAAACAAAATTCCAGAAGATCAGATTGAGGATTTAGTTAGAAAGAATTTCGATATGAAACCTTTAGGAATCATATCACAACTAGATTTGAAGAGGCCAATTTACAAAAAAACTGCAGCATATGGTCATTTTGGAAGAAATGAGCCAGAATTTACCTGGGAAAAGACAGACAAAGCACAGATTTTAAGACAATCTGCCGGATTGCAATAATTTGATTATTGATTGAAATTTCAGTTTAGTCATTTTACTTAACTTTTCATGATTTCCTTTAAAATTACCAATTAGTATATTGAGATCATCAATTCCAAAATCCGATTTCGGATTAATTATCGCATCATGATAAGCATCTTCTAATCTAATTTTTTTTATGTTAATTTTAGTTCCTTTGAAAAAAAGCTTAACATATTTTTCAAAAGTTACAAGATCAGGACCAACAAGATCAATTATTTTATGATTAAATTTTCTATCACTTATAGATCGTAAAATAACCTGTACAACGTCATCAATATGAATTGGTTGAATGGTGTATTTTCCAGAACCTGGAATTAAAATTTGAGTGTTTTTGATTTGTTTTTTCAAATATTTTGTAAATAAATCATCTTTCCCAACTACGTATGAAGGTCTAAAAATAGTGTAATCTAGGCCAGAATCAATAATAATTTTTTCTGCTTTGTATTTTGAAATAAAATAACCAGACGACGTATTTGGTGAAACTCCCAAACCACTCAGATAAATAATTTTTTTAATTTTTGCCTTTTTAGTTAAATTTACAACATGGTTTGTAAATTGAACATTAACCATTTCAAAATCAGTTTTTACAGATTGTTTTCCTATTCCTACAAGATGAATTAAAGCGTCTGAATTCTTTATTTTTTGTAGAATATTTTTTTCATCATAGTGTTTTGAGATTATTTTTGATTCATTGTTGAATGTCTTAAAATCATTTCTAGATATTGAAATTAATTTAATATTATTATCAGACAAATATCTTCGAAGGTTTTTTGCGATAAAACCACTTGCACCTACAACAGCTACATTGTAACATTTAAGCATAATAGAACAGGATTATTTTTAATTTTAAATCTATTTAATTGATTTTGGAAATTAATCAAACAAGAGTTAATACCATAAAATGAATATGACTAGTGTGGAAGAAGAAAAATCAAAAATGAAAACAGGATACACTACTGGAAGTTGTGCAACTGCAGGAGCCAAGGCTGCATTATTATCAATAATGACACAGCAAAATATAGAAAGCGTCGATATTTTGTTGCCTAAACGATCGTTTATTCAAATTCCAGTATATTCATGTGAATTTCAATCTAATCAAGCAAAATGTTCAGTTATAAAAAATGGAGGAGATGATCCTGATGTAACTCACGGTGCAGAAATAATTGTCGAGTTATCGATTACAAAAAAAGCCAACGAGATTGAAATTGATGGTGGAGAAGGAGTTGGGATTGTTACCAAACCAGGATTGGGCTTGGAGATTAACAAACCAGCTATTAATCCAGTGCCTAAAAAAATGATTATTGAAAATTTGAGAGAGATAGGAAAAGAAATTCTTTTAAAAAATGGTATAAGAATTGTAATTTCTGTTCCTAAAGGAAAAGAACTTGGGCCAAAAACAGATAATCCACGATTAGGAATCATTAATGGAATTTCAATTTTGGGAACTAGTGGAATTGTAATTCCATTTTCTACAGCATCGTATGCAGCATCAATTAGACAAAATCTAGATGTGGCACTTGCAATGGGTAATGATACAGTAGTACTAACTACAGGTGGAAGAAGTGAAGATTTTGCAAAAAAAATAGTAGACTTGCCAGAACATTGTTTTGTACAAATGGGAGACTTTTCAGGATATACAATTCAACAATGCAGTAGAAAAAACATCAAAAAAGCGTATGTTGTTGGTTTTATTGGAAAACTTGCAAAGATGGCTGCAGGTGTCAAACAGACTCATGTTAAAGGCTCAAAGGTAGATATGAGCTTTCTAGCAGAACTAGCAAAAAAGTGTAATGCAAACGAAAATGTAATTCAGAATATAAAAAAAGCAAATACTGCAAGACATGTTTCTGAAATAATTCAAGAAAATAAAATAAATGGATTTTTTGATTTAATTTGTAGTGAAACCTATAATCATATGAGAAAACATTCTGAAGAAAAAGTTCCAATAGATGTGATATTATTTGATTTTGATGGAAATGTTTTGGCTAGGAAGTCAGAACAGTAAGGTATTTTATTAAAGTTACAAGGTTTTGATCATGGAAAAAACAGCTATTCTTGCAATTACTAAAAATGGAGTAAAAATTGGAGAAAATCTAAAGAAGATATTTCCAGATTGGAGTATATTTGCACCTTCAAAACTGTCAAATCAAAATAATGAGATAGTATGGTATTCTGAGCCTACAACAAACAAAATAATTGAACTTTTTAAAAATAATAATGCATTAATTTGTCTTTTTTCGTTAGGGGCAGTAATTAGATTAATTGCACCACATTTAGAAGACAAGAAAACGGATCCTGCGGTAATTGTAATTGATGATAAAATGAATTTTGTAATCAGTGTTTTATCAGGACATATTGGAGGAGCTAATGAGTTAACTGAAGAGATTGCTGAAAAACTTGGAGCATTGCCTGTTATTACTACTGCAGCAGATGTAAACAAAACAATTGCAGTCGATCTTGTAGGAAGAGAATTTAGTTGGAAAATTGATGATGACTCTACTGTAACTAAAATCAGTGCACATATGGTAAATGAGGAACCTATAGGAGTTCTTCAGGATACTGGAGAGAGAAACTGGTATAAGAAATTGCCAAAGAATGTTTCAATGTATGAAAGCATTGAAGAATTAAAAAGATCAAATTCTAAAGCGTATTTAATAATCTCAGATAAAATAATTGATGATGAAATATCAAAGGAATCTGTGATATATCGACCTCCAAGTTTAGTTATTGGAATTGGATTGCACTGGGACACTACAAAAGAAACTATTAGAGAAGGAATTATGAAGTCTTTAGAAAAATTCAAACTGAGTTCAAAGTCTATTGCAAAATTAGTATCAATAAAAAAACCACAAGATGTGCAAGGACTGATAGATCTTGGAAAAGAGATGGGAATTCCAGTTGAATACATAGATAGAGAAGATTTAGCGGATATTACTGCTCCAAATCCTTCAGAGATTGTAAAAGCATTTGAAGGAACAGCAAGTGTGTCAGAAGCTGCTGCCATCAAAGTTTCTGGAGGGGAATTGATAGTAGAAAAACAGAAATTCCCACCTAATTTGACTATAGCAATAGCGAGGATTATGTATTGAAACGAGGGTTGTTACTAATTGACAGAGGAAGTAGGGAGAGAGAGGCATCTGAAGAACTAGATGTAATTTGCAAAGGAATCAAAGCAAAAGGAGACTATGTTTTTACTGATTTTTGTTTTCTAGAGGTAGAACCACCATATATTGAGGACGGCATTTCTAAATGTCTAAAAGAAGACATTGATTCTTTGACAATTGTTCCTTATTTTTTGTATCCTGGAAAAAAAGTAAAAAATGCAGTCACAGATGTTATGAAATTTCAAAAAGATACCAAAATCAAATTTCTAATCACAAAACAGATGAGCATGCATAAAGCATTGGTTGAGGTTGTTGAAAACAGAATTTCTACAACATTAAAAGAAAATAATGTTGCCCTTTCAAATGATGAAGTAGATGTAATGATAATTGGACATGGAAGTAAGGATCCAAATGCACAAATGTCAATGGATTATATCGTAAATCAACTAAAAGATTCCTATAGAAACGTCAGTAGATGTTGGTTAGAGATAGAACAGCCAGATATTTTTGAGGGAATTAAAAAATGTGAAAAAGACAATCCTAAAGCTCTGGTCATTGTTTTTTATTTTCTTCATGAGGGTGCACATGTAAAAACTGATATCAACAATGATTTGATGCCTGCACTTGAAAATTCAAGCATAAAACAATCTTTCATTACAAAACACATAGGAACAGACCAAAAAATGGTGGATTTGATATTGGAAAGAGCAAAAGAGGTAGAAAATGCAAACTAAGAAAGGTCAATCAATTGAAGATGCCAGTATGCAGATGATTGAAAATGAGATAGGCGCTCACGAGTTTAATGAAAAAGAATGGCCCATAGTTAGAAGAATAATTCACTCAACTGCAGATTTTGATTTTGCAAACAAAAACAAGTTGATTTTTCACAGAGATGCAATTCAGAGTGGAATGGATGCTTTGAAAAACGGTTGTAGTATAGTTGTAGATGTTAATGGGGTGATAGGAGGTATGAATAAACAAAATCCAAAAGATTTTGGAAACAACATAGTTTGTAATATTTCAAATCCAGAAATCATGGAATTAGCAAAAAAAGAAGGCAAAACTCGTGCACAAGTATCTATGAGGGCAGCTGTCTCAGATATTAATGGAGGAGTGGTAGCAATTGGAAACGCTCCAACCGCTCTGCTAGAAGTGATTCAGATGGTAAAAGAAGGAATAGCAAACCCTGCCTTAATCATAGGAATGCCAGTTGGATTCATCTGTGCAGCAGAATCAAAAGAAGAGTTATCAAAGTTAGAAGGAGCTCCATTTATCACAAATATTGGCAGAAAGGGAGGCAGTTCTTCAGTATCTGCTACAATTAATGCAATTTTCAAATTGATCAGAGCAGAATCATCGTTTTGAGTAATTTATGCAGTTTTTAACAAAAATTTCTGCATAGTTTGAACTATCAAAATATAGATGCCCATAAGATGCCAAAGTGTTATCTTGAATCAGTCCATCTTGATGTTTTGTAATTCCCTCACCAATTTCTAAATTATAAGCAAATTTTGAATCAGATGCAATTGAATCTAGTTGAGAATAATGAAACTCATGGCCTTGTAGAGCATGTAATTTATCAGATATTGGATTTTTTGTAATAATTTTACCTTTGGTATAATTGAGCCTCATTTTTTTTGTCATTTTGGTTTCTGCATCAAACAAACCAACCATTTTGTATTTTTTGTTTTCAGATAAAATAGATTTTGTCAGATACATTAATCCACCACATTCAACATAAATAGGAAGGTTTTCTTCAGATAATTTCTTGATTGATTTTTTCATGATTTGATTTTTTTCAAGAGAGTTTGCTAAAACTTCAGGAAATCCACCACCAATGTAAAGTCCATCACATTTTGGGATTTTTTTATCTTTAACAGGGCTAAAAAATTTAAGACTTGCTCCTTCACGGCGTAATGCTTCCAAGTTGTCTTGATAATAGAAATTAAATGAAGTGTCAAGTGCAACTGCAACAGTGGTTTTTGTTTTTTTATGAATTGGTTTAGATTTTTTAGTAAGATCAGTCGTGCCTTTTAAAATTTTGATAATTTGCTTTAGATCCAAATATTCTAAAATTATATTGGAAATTTTTTGAATTTGAGAGGTAAGAGTTTTTTTATCAAATGTTGAGATCAAACCAAGATGACGTGATTGGATATCAAGTAGATTGTTTTTTGGAATTACACCAATAATTGGGATTTTAATTTGTGATAAAGCATTTCTGCACAAAAGTTCATGTTTTTTGCTACCTACTTTGTTGAGAATGATTCCATATATACGAGAGTTTCTATGAAATTTTAGAAATCCTAGTGCTGTTGCGGCAATAGAGCGAGAGGTTTTACTTGCATCTAAAATCAAAACAACTGGAGATTGTGTTAATGCTGCTACATGATGAGTACTTGCGTAATTTGAGTCTCCACTAAATCCATCATAATATCCCATTACCCCCTCTATGACAGATACATTTGATTTTGAATTTGAAATAAAACTGTTCAATAGTTGACTCTCACCCATCAACCATACATCCAAATTGTATGTTTCATGTTTTGAAATATTTGACAGGTAAATAGGATCAATATAATCAGGCCCAACTTTGAATGGTTGAACTGAATATCCTTGTTTTTGCAAACCATGAATAATTGAACATGTAATTGATGTCTTACCTACTCCGCTTGATGCACCTGCTATTACAATTCTTGGAATTCTCAATTTGCATGACTAGAATCATTTTTTATTTAAATTGATAGATTTTTGGAGTAAATACTCAATGTTTTTAGTAAGATCCTCAGAATACAATTTATGGAAAGTAATGGTTTAACAATTGTTTACACAGGTAAAGGTAAAGGAAAAACTACAGCAGCGTTAGGTATTGCATTGCGTGCAACCGGATATGGGAAAAAAATTTGTATGATTCAATTCATCAAGGGTTCTTGGCATTATGGTGAAATGGATTCATCAAAAAGACTTGAACCAGAATTTGAAATGGTTGCAATAGGCAAAGGATTTGTAGGAATTATAGATGATAAAAGTCCAAAAGAAGATCATGAAAGAGTCGCAAAAGAGGCAGTTAGGATTAGTAATGAGAAGATTCAATCAGGAAAGTACGATATTGTAATTTTAGATGAAATAAACTATGCAGTGAATCTTAATCTAATTTCAGTTGAAGAGGTTCTAAACATAATAAAATCCAAACCAAAAGAAACGGATTTGATACTAACAGGTAATTATGCCAAAGATGAAGTAATCAAAGTAGCTGATCTAGTTACCGAAATGAGAGAGATAAAGCACCCATTTCAACAGGGCATTAAAGCCAAAAAGGGAATTGATTTCTAACCAGCAACATTAATTTACGCTGACAGGGATTTTAGAAGAAATGTCTACTGAGATTCAAGAAATGCCTGAACAAGGTGAAATTGTTCTTGCAACCATTACCAAGGTGATGGATCACGGAGCATATGTGACATTAGACGAATATGATGATATTCAAGGATTTTTACATATTTCAGAGATTGCACCGGGTTGGATTAGATCAGTAAACAGATTTGTCAGAGACGGAGAGAAAAAAGTCCTACTTGTAAAAAAAGTAAATTCTCAAAGAGGAGACATAGACTTGTCATTAAAGCAGGTTTCAAAGGATCAGAAAAAACAAAAACTAAAAGAAGTCAAAAAGTTTGAGAAAGGAAAAACAATATTACAAAATGTTCAAGAAAAAGCAAAATTAACAGATGAAGAAGTTGAAAAGCTTGAAGACAGTATTTATTCAAAATTTGATTCAGTTTATGACGCATTCATATCCATTGGAAGAAATGGGATAGAATCTGTAAAAGAATTAAAACTTGCAAAAAAAACTGCAACAGTAATTGAGGAAATTTGCTCAAAAATCAAACTTCCTTCAGTAGAGATTAGAGGTATTATGGAGATTACAAGTATTAGATCAGATGGTGTGGAGATAATTAAAAAAACATTGTTAGATGTTTTGAAAAAAGACTCTACTGTAGATATTACTTATTTGGGTGCTCCAAAGTATAGATTGTCAATTACTGCTGAAGATTTTAAATCTGCTGAAAAATCATTAAAACCAATAATTGAAGAGATAGAATCCAACATGGAGAAGAAGAAAGGTTCATTCAAGTTTACTAGAGAAGAATCAAAGAAAACAAGAGAAAATTAAAATGAGATTTTTGTTAAGAAAATGTTCAAAGTGTTATCATTATACGTTAAAAGAAAAATGTCCAAAGTGTGGTGAAGAAACAGTATCTGTACATCCTGCTAAGTTTTCACCAGATGACAAATACATGAGATATAGATTAGCTGAAAG
>Ga0210019_1000979_pt1 | contig 32218 bp, 27 predicted proteins | sample CryGeyCG2114_020_2_FD_183969 | JGI IMG/M metagenome (GOLD analysis project Ga0210019, IMG submission 183969) | Groundwater microbial communities from aquifer - Crystal Geyser CG11_big_fil_rev_8/21/14_0.20 (SPAdes) (version 2) | ecosystem: Environmental > Aquatic > Deep subsurface > Groundwater ...
TTAGAGATTGTTCGTTATTTTGCATATTATTTTTCGGTTTTCCTTTAAATGACACAAAAGCGACTAAAACAATTACTAATAATAGAGCCCCGATTGCCAATGCTTTTTTCATAAAATGATTATATCACTTTTGCATTCCTTCTCTATTTTGATATTATCTTTCTGTTCTAACCACGTTCCGCAGTAGCTCAGTGTCCCCGAATACGAACATTTTGCTCCGGAGTAGCTCAGTTGGTAGAGCGAGCGACTGTTAATCGCTTGGTCACAGGTTCGAGTCCTGTCTCCGGAGCAAAATGTTCGTACGGGGTAAATGCCACGATTCGCCTGCCTGCTCCGTAGTCAGCTCTGTCGTACTGCTCTGGATTACTGAAGAGTCCTCAGATTTTTATGAGCAATTTAAAATCGTATAAAATACGAGCATATGCTTAAATCTTATACTCATTGAAGTTTGAAATAATGTTTAATTTTTAGATCTTCGAGGAGACTTTCCACTGTCAAAATTTCAACATATTTCCCTATCCCATAAAAATCAGAAATAAAAATAATTTCACCTTCACAAGGGTAGGGATAAATCCAGGCGGATTTCTGAAACTGAAAAAAATTCAAATCTTTAAGGTGGTAGCGAAGAGCTTCTCTCCCCTTGGTAAATCTTATGGGAATATCAAACATAACCAGCCTCCACTTTCCATCCCATTTTTTGGGTTTTTTAATTTTTACCAACTCAATCGAAAATGCGCGCAGTTTGTTTTTTCCTTTATTAGTGATTTTTATAATTGTCTTTCCATCTCTACCACGCACATACTCAATAAGCTTTTGGCGTTGAATGCTTTGTATTGCACTTTTAATCTGATGTCCGGAATATCTTTTTGAATTTTTCGAGCTACGGAAGATTTGAACAGCGTTTCCCATTGCCGAAGCGCCCATTGCTATAATTGGCACAGCCGATATGGCAATAACACAAAGGAGAATCGTGGCAATTTTTGCTTTGGTCGTATCTCCTTCTAAAAAATTCCTCAATCTTTCAATATATCTCCCCTTATACATTTGTATATAATACTAGCATATGCTGGTTTTATATACTGCTGGAAAAGATTGGAGTGTCCCCCGAGAAGGCCTTCGTTAAATAAAATTTATGAGTATTGCTTTCTGGTAACCGGGGTGTAAAATAAAATCATTAAAATTAACCTAAAAACATGAACGAGAATCTAAACTTAGAGGACCTTTTGGCTCAAGCCCAAGAAAAACTCCGAGCTGATGGGGAAAAAGAAGAAAAAGAAAGAACCCAAGTCGTAACGGAAAACTTAGAAAAGCGTGAGCAAGCTATAGAGGTTGAGGAAAGAAGCGCAAATGAAAGCGAGGAAATTAGTGCTGGGGTTGTAAAAGCAAAAGAAAAATACGAGTTTGCTCAAAGAGAAATAGCAGAAATTGATGCCAAGGCAGATATTTTAAGAGCAGCTGGTATGGAAACACAACTTCAAGGTTTATATGATTTAAAAAATGCAGAGTTGGCTACGAGACAGCAAGAACTTCAAGACGCGGAAGCCCAACTCGCTACTTCCCAGAGTAAGCTTGAAAACGCCAGAACCGAGGGCGATAAAATTGTTCCGCCAACTATGGCTGAAACTGCTACCCCGGAGCAAAAAGCGGCGAGAGAAGCATTGGAGAAACAGGGGTATAGTGAAGATACAATACGCACCGCTGATGCAAATTATGATGAAGCAATAGAGGAAGAGCAGAAGCGTAACCAAGAAAAAAGATTGCTCATAGTTGAAAAAATAAACGAATTGAGTTTTAAAATCGGTTCTGAAATTGAACAGAGTAACGAATTTTTGTATTTAAGAAGACGCTTTCCTGATAATATTGATGATGTGATGCCAGTGATCCGTTCTAAATTAGAAGGGGCTATAAACGAATTGGATTTTAAAAATAAGCTTCCTAAAAAGGATGGGTTTTACAAAGAATTGGTAGGAATAGGAAAGGTTCTTGAAAGAAATGGTTTTTTCCAACGACCAGATGTCATTGAAATGTTTAAACTAAACACAGAATACTGGGAAATTACAAAAGGTAAGCGGTGGGTTGAAAATTGGAGAAAACAAATAATTGAAAAAACCGCAGAAACGGAAGGTAATGAATGAGCAGGGACCCCCTGGTTTGCTTGATTATTCGGCATACTCAATCTGCATCTTCTTCTGAATGTTTTAATTCGGGAGCCAAATAGGACTATACGAGTTCACCGCCTCGCGGAGTTTATCCTGACGAAGGAATGACTCGGCGATCACATCATAAGGAATTTAGGGCGAAAATTTGAATTGGCGAATTTTTTTTTATATTATAAAAAATTTAAAAAACCATGTATAATTAAAGATATGGCAAAAAGAGCTACGGGAGTAGGAAAAGTAAGAAAGTCACATTCAAAAAAGACAAAGAAAAGACTGGCGATAAAACGAGAGATGCTAGCAAAGAAGAAAGCTGGTAGAAAACGCAGGTAAACTTTTGTATTTTTGGATTAATAATAATTTTGTGCTTTTTATTTTGAGGTTTTATGCGCAAATATCTATACCACAATTCTGCAGAATTGTGGTATAGATATTTAGCTTTATTTTTTGGATTTAATAGATATTTATGCTATATTCCTAATTTGACCATTTCTTCAAAGGGGGTCTATGTCAAGCAAAAGACGCTTACGCAGGCGGTCTTGTACATCCAAAATCAGACACGAGGACGAAGGCAGAGCGCGGGCTCACGCAAGGCATCTTGGCCACGAATACACCATATATCGTTGCAACTTCTGCAACTGGTGGCACGTAGGTCGGCCAAATAAAGCAAAGCGACAAAGAATCTACGCGCTTGCTCGCAATGATCGACTGTTTTGAGAACGACTCCCCGCCCCCTCCGCAAGAAAATAAAGATTCTTGCGGAGGGGGTTTCTGTTTTACAAAGCTTGTATAAAAATGACCACCGCTTCGTTCCGCCACGGCTTTAAAAACACGACTGCGCGAATTTGCTATACTTTCTTTACACAAAACATAAGTTTGTCCGAATATGTTGGAAAAACGCAACAAAAAAATAATTTCTTTTTCAGTACTGGTTATTTTAATTCTATTTTTGGTTGTATTTGTCTATTTTGTAAACCCGGAAGATTTGGTTGAAAAAATAGGTGTTAGAAATGGTTATATTTTGGCTTTTTTGGTTTCTTTTTTTGGGGGATTTTCCGCCGGAGGGTCCTTTTCTTTCATCACTCTTTTAATTACCCTTTCTGTCGGAGGACTAAATCCAATTTATTTGGGATTGATTTCAGGAATAAGTTTGGCAACAGGAGATATGATAATGTTTTACGCCGGCTCCAAAGGACGCGAACTCATTAAAGGGAAGTGGGATGAAAAAATAAACAAAATCGCCAATTATTTTGAAAAAAGAAAGTGGAAAAAAAGAGCAATTCCACTGATTGCTTATATTTATGTCGGCTTTGCGCCGTTACCAAACGATATATTTGTTTTGTTTATGGCGGCCATAAAGTATCCTATCAAAAAAATGGCGGTAATTTTGATTTTAGGAGACATCACATTTGCTCTGGTTATTACTTTGCTTTTTACCAAACAAGAAATATTCCCAAGTTTACAAAATATTTTTTTAATGCTTTAATAGCCCCCCTACAGACTATTACTATATGGAAATAAGAAATATTGCCATCATTGCCCATGTTGACCATGGTAAAACCACCCTTACTGACGCGCTAATGCGCCAGACCAGTATGGTGGAAGAAGGTGTAACAATGGACTCAAACACTCTTGAACAGGAGCGCGGTATTACCATTTACGCGAAGAACACCAGTGTTTTATACAAGAACACAAAAATAAACATAGTTGATACACCAGGACACTCGGATTTTGGTTCCGAGGTTGAGCGAGTTTTAAGATCAATAGATACCGTGCTTTTGGTAGTGGACGCTCAAGAGGGGCCGATGCCCCAAACAAGATTTGTACTCAAAAAATCTCTTGAGCTTGGGCTCAAACCGATTGTAGTTATAAATAAAATAGACAAACCGGCGGCTGACCCAGAAAAAACTCACGAACTGGTATTGGAGCTTTTTATTGAACTGGGCGCGAATAGTGAACAAATTGATTTCCCCGTAATATATTCAATCGGCCGTGAAGGTGTGGCGAAGAAAAATTTGACAGATGACTCAAAAGACCTTACCCCCCTGCTGGACGAGATATTGAAAACCGTTCCTCCATCAAACATTAAAGAGGGCGGGTATCTTAAAATGCAACCGTTTAATCTGGCGTACGACAATTTTCTTGGACGCATGGCGGTATGCCGAATATATGAAGGAAAGGTGAAAGATGGTCAAACGGTTTTCGTAAAAAAATTAGACGGTACAACTTATTCAGGAAAAATTTCTAAACTTTTCACATTTGAGGGTGTTACCAGGAAGCCCGTGTCTGAAGCATCTTCCGGCGATATCATAATGGTAGCTGGACTGCCGAATATATTCATAGGAGAAACAATATTGCAAGATGAAAATACAGAACCGCTTCCCGCCATTGCCGTAGACGAGCCAACCATTGCACTAAATTTTCTTGTAAACGATTCCCCTTTCGCGGGACGAGAAGGAAAATTTGTAACGGGCAGACAAATTCGCGAACGATTGGAAAAAGAGCTTGAGGTTAATGTCGGATTACGAGTTGATTTTTCATCCGGTGAAAGTATTGAGGTATCTGGGCGTGGAGAACTCCATATTGCAATCCTGCTTGAAACAATGAGAAGAGAGGGGTATGAACTTCAGGTTTCAGAGCCAAAAGTAATAACAAAAGAAGAGAACGGTACCAAGACCGAGCCATTTGAGGAAGTAATCATAGACGCTCCGGAAGAGTCTTCAGGAAGCATCATCTCTCGCCTAACGGAACGCAAGGGACTACTGATGAATATGAAACAAGAGCACGGGGCGCATGTCAGAATGATTTTTGAAGTTCCTACTCGTGCGCTTCTGGGATATAGAGGTCAGTTTATTATAGACACAAAAGGATTGGGAATAATGTCGTCTAGGTTTATTGCCTTTCGTCCTTTTGTCGGGGAAATTAAAAAAACCAATTTGGGTTCCATGATTTCAATGGAAAGTGGTAAGTCCGTGGCATTTTCACTTGATAACCTCCAACAAAGAGGAACGCTCTACATTGGTCCCGGGGAAGAAATATACGAGGGTATGGTTATTGGCAACACAATGAAAGGTGAAGACCTTTATGTAAACCCCATAAAGGGGAAACAACTTACAAATATGAGAGCCAGCGGTTCTGATGACGGTATTTTCCTTGCACCAGCGTGGAAACTTTCTATAGAGCGCGCAATGGAGGTGATGAGTGAGGACGACTATATTGAAATAACTCCCAAAAGCGTCAGATTAAGAAAGAAATATCTAACGGAGCTAGCCAGGTCAAAAGCAAAACGGCAAGAAAACAAATAAAGCTTGGGTAAAAAGAAAATAATAATTATTGCCCTTGTTTGTGATTTTTTATTATGATTGAAAACTTGTCACATCAGTATATACTTATGTCTTCAATTGAATACATTATTAAGTAATTTAAAAATATAAAAATATGACACGAATTCCATACGCGGAAGAAGGACAAGAAGCAAAAGGCGCAACACCTGTTTATGAAAAGCTAAAAGGCGAGTTTAAAATGGTACCCAATCTTGTAAAATTGGTAGGACATTCTGGACCGGCAACAGAGGTTATGGGAATATTATTGGATACTTACTACAACAAGCTCTCCCTTGATCCAAAAATTAGAGAGGTGGCATACCTAACTGCCACGCATTACAACAAATGCCCATACTGCACCGTTCATCATAGCGCGGCGGGAAAGCGAGCCGGACTTACGAATGAACAAATTTCCCTCACTTCGGAAGAAGGGCTATCCAGCGAAGTGTTTTCAGAAAAAGAAAAAGCCGTCATCAGATATTCTTGGGAAACCACAAGAGATGTTAGCGCGTCCGATGAAGCGATTGAGGGTTTGAAAAAGAATTTCAGTCTTGAAGAAATTTCTGAAATAGCGTTCACAGTCTCTATGGCAAACTTCATTCAAAGAATCGGGAAAAACTTTGGAGCAGAAGTAGAAATGTAGAAAATCGCAGATTTTCTTATATACACAATATTTTACCGACCATGATAAATTGATAATAGGAGTTCTTTCAATTTCTCATCTAACCTCAAACCATAGGGGGAAGTATGCCAAAACCAAATTATGGCCGCCCTCAAGATGAATGGAGAGATGAACCTCAAAACGCAGGAAAGGGCAATGACGCTCAATGGTTGGAGTATCACCTCGGTGAAAGAGCAACTGAAAAGTTGTATTCAATCATCAAGAGATACGAACTACATTCGTATGAGGATTTGATCCTTAGAGCTCTTCGGATTATCATCCGCCTGGAAGAACAGCAAGATGGCGGGCATCCACTAGTATTCATTTCACTTCTTGATGACCCTGAAGAGACGAACACCAAGATACGGAGAGCTAGTGGAATTGTAACCGTATTGGAAACTCTTCTGGAGAAAGCGGGGTTTGATGAGTAGTTACGAAAGCACGCGCCGCCCGAGAGATTTTTGATATCTTCTTGGGCGGTTTGTTTTTTGTTTTTTACTACTGGTTTTTTAAACCCTCTAATCCTCTAATTTCTATACTTCCACCCGAACCCGATGATTCAAGATTTGGAACAGGAATATATTTTGACGGTCTGTCTTTTACCTTTCCGTATCCGCATTGAGGACCGGGGTCTGGAACATTTGTGCCATCCGTTGCGATTACCGTTCCCCTTGCCGCATGCCAATGTTTGTCTCCGCATCCAACCTCGTCTTCAACAATAAGCTGACTTACTGGAAGAAGCTTCCCGTTATATTCAATTACCGTAACTGTCGGCTCATCACCCACAAACTGTCTTATTCCTTGAATTTCAGCGTCCGTCATTGTGTCAAAAAGTTCCCCTGTTGGGTGTCCCTCCCAAGTCTGGACAAAACCCCAGGACAGCACCGTAATCCCCTCCCAAGGACCGTAGTTTGTTATTTGGTTGCTTCTTATTTCCACAGTTTCAGTACCAGAGTCCGGTGTAGCTGGGTCATTGATGTCTAGGTAAGTTTGCCCATCCGCTTGATGGATTCCCGTAACAGTTACCATATGACCTCCAACAAACTTGGCATCATTATCAGCAAACTTAATACGCAACTCTACAGCGCTTTTATTTTCAAGAGCATCTCGTATTGCTTCAATGGTTGTTAATCCTTGGGTATCACCAACTTTTGTGGTTCTAATGGGCACTCCTGCCGCCGCAGCCCATCGATTTTTTCCATCAACAAAATCGTCTGGCGGCACTCCGTTTTCTGGTGTCCAATTCATATGCCTCTTTAAATTTTCTATAAAATCTTGCGGGTCTCCCGGTATAAGATCTTCCCCTCCATTTTTTGCCACAAGTGAGATAAGACTGTTGGCGGCTGCCGTGGGTGCGCACTCGCCTATCCTCTGCGTCAAATCTGGCACTCCGTTTTGCGTAATCTCTACAACCCCATCTTCGTCACCGTGAGCTTGGATAGTGGTAATGCCCCACCCTTTTGTGGCGTTTTCAGGGTCTGTAACCGTCGCTAAATCCAGAAGCTCTCCCACATCAAAAACCTTCGTCTCTAGTTCCACATCATAATTCTTCTCTCCCACAGCAACCCTTGCTTTCATACCGTCGGTAATTGGATTTCCCGGAACAACATAATATCCGCTTCTCCAATTTTCTTTCGCATAAACTGGAAAATTACTAACGAGATATTCACTGTCAGAAAATGTTCCATTTCCGTCCGTATCAACAGCGATAGTAATTTGTGAATCTTCTTCAAGAGAACGAAGGAAAGGAACTTGGATTAGGGCTTTACCCGTTACCTCTTCGCCACTCGTAAAAACACTGACAAGCAACTTCTCACCAACAAGACGATTCCCCTTTAAATTATCAACGATAAAAAATATTAGTAATAATCCAACAACAACAGCCACCACCACAAACTTGTTTTTTATATTCATATTAAAACAGTAACAAAAAAATAATATTTCTCAATGTGTATTTGGGTGTATTTAAAAAAGAATATCTTGACAATACTGTGTGTAAAGGGCATAATGGAATGGGAGTTCACAAGATTTTATTCCACGACCAACAAGGAGGAACGAGATGGCCCGCACGACGGTAAACAAGAAAAAGCTGGAGGAGCTTGCGAGAGAAGTATTGAAAACTCTCGGGTGTGATCCGGCAGAAAGCGAACACCTGCGCGACACCCCTCGACGAATGGCAGAGACATGGGTGGAGCTGACGGCTGGCCTTGACCACACTAATTTTCGCAAGCTTGAAACAACTTTTCGCAAAGCGTGCGGAAAAGAAGAGTGGGAATGCCACAATACCGTGGTGCTCGCAGGCCCCTTTCAAAGCCTCTGTGCGCATCATTTCCTCACCTTTCGCGGACGTTTCATCTTCGCCTATGTTCCGGACAAGCTCAATATCGGAGCATCCAAGGTGCAGAGAATGTTTGATGTCTTGGGCAACCGTCCGCAAGGGCAAGAAAAGCTGGCCCACGATGTTGCCGACATGTTCACAAGAATTGTCAAACCTCTGGGAGTGGCCGTTTGGTGTGCGGGAGTCCATGACTGCATGAGACTGCGAGGTGTTAAGGCGTCAGGTTCTTGGATGGAAGACATCCACCTTCAAGGAGTTTTCCTTACCAGCCTGGAAAGACGAGCCGAATTCATGTCCATCGTCTCTCGTGGCAAGCCCAACATGGAGTAAAGATATTCACCCCAACAGGAAGGTGGTTTATGAGTAGAGAGAGTAAGTTGGCTCTTTGGGTTCTTGGGGGGACGGGGTTTTGTCTTCTCGCACTTTTTGTGGTGGTGGGCTTAGGGGTGTCGCACATCATCCAAATGAAGGGGTTGTTTCTCTGGGTATCCAGAACGCTTTTGGTTCTGATGATGTCCGGAGCGGTTTTTTCAATGTTCTACCTGCCGTGGGTATTTAGACGGAAGAGGGGGTAATCATTACCTCCGAGGGGACTGTTCGGCAATAAGCCGGGCAGTCCTTTTATTTTTTATTTTTTGACTAAGCAGAACATTTTTCATATAATCTTTCCACCTATGACATCTACCAATAAAAAATATTTATATTTAGGACTTACAGCCCTGCTCATTTTGGACCTAATTGTCCTGGCATTTTATCAATACAAAGAAAACAAAACCCTGACCACGAGATTGTTTTCAGTAGAAAATCAGGTAGCATCACTCTCTGAAGTTTTGAAAGATTCAAATACTCTAAGCGAAGAAAACAAACAGCAACTCCAAGAACTGGCGAACAGGAAGGAGGTTATAGCGCGCTCTCAAGATGACCTTCTAACTTCAGCGGTGGGAAAAGCTTCTCCAGCAGTAGTCTCTATAGTCATATCAAAAGATGTTCCTCTTCTTGAGGTGCAGTATGTAAATCCTTTTGGAAACGACCCATTCTTTCGTGATGTTGGAATTCGCGTTCCTACGTATCGCCAAGTTGGAACTGAAAAAAAACAAGTAGGCGCGGGTACTGGATTTTTAATTAGACCAGACGGATACATAATAACAAACAGACATGTGGTAGATGATGAAAAAGCTGATTATGTAACATTGCTTTCAACGGGGGAACAAAAAACGGCGCAAGTGGTGTATAGAGACGACCAGCTAGATTTGGCAATAATAAAAATTTCTGGGAGTGGGTATCCCACGCTCCAGTTTGGAGACTCTTCTGGTCTTAAATTGGGGCAAACGGTCGCGGCTATAGGCAATGCTCTGGGAGAATACAGTAACTCTGTTTCTGTCGGTATTATATCCGGAGTTAATCGCACCATACAAGCGCAAGACGGCCAAGGTGGGGTTGAGACGCTTAATAATGTGTTGCAAACAGACGCCGCTATAAACCCAGGCAACTCGGGCGGTCCTCTCCTTGATTTAACAGGAAAAACTATAGGGGTTAATGTGGCGATGCAGAGGGGTGCGAGCAACATTGCGTTCGCAATCCCCATCGATGCCGTGAAATCCAAGATCAACAATATTCTTAAGTAACAATTGGTTTAAAACACATTGTGTTTAAGCTTTTTAAAGTTTTTAAAGTTTTTTCCAAACTGTAATTTTACCGACAATCCTTTCTATTGTATCGGCCGAACGTAGCTGGCGCGCTTCTTTTTTATTCAAAATCTTGGTGTGTTTGATATTATCCAACATATTATCTATATACCAAAGATTATTTTCATCAATTATCCAATTCTTCTTTATTTTTTTTAAATTAGCTGTCGCGTATGAGCGCAAAGTTTTTTCACCGTTACTGTTTAGAAAATATTCATGAAAATAAGACATTACTATTTCCCTTACAGATTTATAAACAGGGTCGCGATAACGAAGCGACGCGTGATTGGTCTTGCTAATTGCTCCCCACTTCCCTTCTTTCTTAAATAGTGCAACGACATGACTTTCATCGTTAAATTTTGTCTTTAAATCAAGGAGTATTGGCCTATGGCCGTGATACATAAGTATTGCAGTGGCAAATATCGCGCCCTCAAAACAGTGTGCTTTGTTTTTAACCAGTACATTTCTGGGAGAATAAAGTGTCTCTCCCCTTTTCTCAAAATTTATTGGCAAAGATTCTAAAAAATTTTGAATTTTTTGGGGAGTATTCAATCTTTTGAACAACACATTTTCTTCTTTGTTCAGTTTTCTCCAAAATCTGTCCATACAATCATTCTATATGATTTTACATATAAGCAAGAAAAGATTATTATACATACCTCTATGGATAAGCTAAAAAACAAAACAATAATAGTAGTGGGAGCAAGCGGAGGAATAGGTAGCGCGCTGTCGCGAGTGTTTTATGGAGAAGGGGCAAATGTGGTCCTTTCTGCACGCACAGAAGACAAGCTCGTCGCTCTTGCGAAGACATTGGGTGACGATCGCACCCTGGTGGTTCCCGCCGATGCGACAAATATTGATAGTATTCGTTCCGTTTTTAAAATAGCCGTAAATAAATTCAAGCACATAGACGCTGTTATCATTACAGCCGGAACATGGGACAGACTCTCACACGAAAATACCTGCGAGGAAGCAGTGGAAAAATTGGACAAACACTACAAAGCCATACTGACACCGACCTTTGTTGTCTCTTTCGTTGCTCAAGAATTTTTTAAGAATCAAGGGTTTGGTCTTATAGCAAACATCTCTTCCCACGCGGCTATTCGCCCGGAACTTCCTGGAAATCTTTCCTACGGGCCGGCAAAAGCCGCGGCAAGACACTTTATGTTAGCGCTTCGTAGCGAATTAAAAGGAACTGGTATAAGAGTAACGGATATTCAACCCGCAATAGTCAACACGCCTGACAACTCTTCAATGCTCAATACCGACGAAAAACGCAAACAAGCTGTTCAACCGGAAACAATTGCGCAGTGGATAGTTGAAAATTTTGACAACAAAGACATCTCTGCGGAAAAACTTTTTGATAGCAATGTGGTTTTGTAACGGAACATTAAATAACATTCTTCTTGCAAATTAGTAAAAATTGTGTTAGGGTTGGGGTGGAATACTGAACATATCACACACAAGGAGGAGGACATGGGTGAAGTTGCTGGCAGGGTTGTAATCGTCGTTGGGGCAAGCGGAGGAATAGGGAGAATAATCTCAAGAGAGTTTCACAATGAGGGAGCCACGGTGGTTCTCGTGGCACGAAAGGTGCCAAAGCTTGAGGAGTTGGCAAACCAGCTCGGAAACAAGCGCACAAAAGTTATACCCACTGACGCAAGCGTACCTGCGGATGTGGAGAGACTCTTTGCCGAAACGGTAAAAATGTTCGGTAAGGTGGACGCGGTGGTGATTTCCACCGGTAACTGGTCTCCAGTTTCAATTGACACTGACCTTAAAGAAGCCGTGGAGCAAGCCGAGCAGGACTTCCGTGCACACTTCTTGACGGTGTACACCGTTGGTCTCTGCGCTCAAAGATTTTTCCGAAAGCAGAGCTTCGGCGGATTGATCGTCAACATTTCCTCGCATGTTGCAGACCGCGCAAATCTCGTTGGAAATCTCTCTTACGGAAGTGCGAAGGCAGCAGCTAGTCGCTTCCTCAATGGAATTCGTTTTGAGATTTTTAACGAGACAAACAGGATTCGGCATGACGAAGAATCAGACACCTTCGTTCCTCGAATTAGGGTAACGGAAATCAAACCCGCTATCGTGAATACCCACGACAACAAGCATCTCCTTCCGACAAAAGAGATGCGTGACTTGGCGGTTCAGCCAGAAGAGATTTCCGGCTGGATTATCAAGCATTTCAATGATGTAAAGCTTCCTGTGTGCAAAAGCTTTACGTCCGAAGTAACTGTTTAAGTTGTTTTTGGGCCCCCAAACACCCCTCCACACACAGGTGGGGTGTTTTTTTAAAAAACTGCCAAAATACATATCTGGCTCACCGTTTATGGCATTTTATAAAACCATGCTAGAATCCATTGATGATTAAAATAGCCCAAAGGCTACATAAAGGGAAAAATCGTCAAACTATTTCCATAATAATCATATTTATAGCCGTACTTATTCTTGGTTATGGAACTTTAGAGTACTATAAAATCCAAAAGGAACTTGGGTCCCATATTGACGGGCTTAGCATGTCTTTGGCGAGTTTAGACCAAAAGAATATTGAATTAAAAAATACTTTGACGGCAGAAAGGTTAAAAAATGATTTTTTTGAAAATCAAATTAATGGCATTTCTTCTACCGTCAATCGTTTACAAAAATTAAGTGAAACCGACAAAGAGCTTCTGCAAAAATATTCAAAAGTTTATTTTTTAAACGAAAACTATACTCCTGACAATTTATCAGTGATAAACGAACAATACCTGTATGAAAAAAATAGAAACCATCAAGTTCACTCTCAAGTTCTGCCATATCTAACAGAACTTTTAGACACGGCAAAAATAGACGGCATTGCAATACAAATTATTTCCTCCTTTCGTTCTTTTGGCGAACAAAGTAGCCTAAAAAATGAATACGCAGTTCAGTATGGTTCCGGAGCCAATACTTTTTCCGCAGACCAAGGATATTCTGAACACCAGCTTGGAACCGCCTTGGATTTCACAACACCGAAAACAGGAACAACATTTTCCAAATTTAAAGAAACTGACGCCTACAAGTGGCTTCTTAATAATGCTTACAAATTTGGCTTCACGCTCTCTTATCCGGAAGGCAATACTTTTTATCAATTTGAACCTTGGCACTGGAGATTTGTTGGCACAACCCTGTCTGCCAGATTGCATGAAGAAAATAAATTTTTTTATGACCTAGAACAACGAGATATTGACTCGTACTTGATATCAATATTCAACTAATTCAAAAAAGACCAGTATTGTCTCTCGATAAAATTTATAGTAGAGTGATTGCCACAATAATACTGAAGTTTTAAACTTATGGACTCAAAAATAAAAGAGGAGGTGGCAAAAGGAGAGGGCGCGTCAATAATCAACCTAGTTGATTACCTTATAGAGAGAGCGCATGAAATAGGCGCCTCGGACATTCACATAGACCCATCAGAAAAAAATGTAAGAGTGAGAATGAGAATTGATGGAGTCTTGCACAACATCTGCGAACTTACCAAAAAAATTCATCCAGAGATGATTTCAAGAATAAAGGTTCTGTCAAGAATGAGGACGGACGAACATGAGTCCACGCAAGATGGAAGATTCCGTTATTCTTTCCCAAATACCAATAAATTTATTGATACACGTGTTTCCATCGCTCCGACATATCACGGCGAGAACGCGGTGTTGAGATTACTTTCTGATAAGGCGGGGAATTTTAATCTGGAGAGTTTGGGTTTTTCTGAAAGTGACAGAGAAAAAATCACATCGGCTCTAAAAAAACCCAGCGGGATGATTCTGGCAACGGGTCCTACGGGTTCCGGTAAAACAACAACGCTTTATACGTTGATAAAAATGCTAAATTCAAAGGATGTTTCCATAGTCACCATTGAAGACCCCATAGAGTATGCCGTGGACGGTGTGGAACAAATACAGATAAATTCTCGTACGGGTCTGACTTTTGCCAACGGATTGCGCTCAATACTTCGCCAAGACCCGAATATTATAATGGTGGGCGAAATTAGAGACTCTGAAACTGCCAGTATTTCGGTTAATACGGCTCTAACGGGTCATCTTATGCTTTCAACTCTTCACACAAATGACTCCGCCACCACGCTCCCCCGACTTCTTGATATGGGGGTTGAGGCGTACTTGGTGGCATCCACTATAAATATTGCAATAGGACAAAGATTGGTAAGAAAAATTTGTCAACACTGCAAAACAGAAAACAAGGTGTCGGACGCCCTAAAACAAAGTCTTTCCAACACATCACTATCCGAACTCATAAATAAACAAGAAAATCTTTTTCGAGGAATGGGGTGCAATAGATGTAACGGTAGCGGATACTCCGGCAGAATATGTATTAACGAAATCTTGGTTGCGGACGATGAAATTCGTGAGGCAATACTAAAAAAGGCTTCGTCAAGCGATCTTAGAAAAATTGCTATAAAAAACGGCATGACTTCCATGCTTAATGACGGTTATTATAAAGCGATGAATGGGCAGACTACTATAGAGGAAATACTTAGAGTGGTTCATGAATAAAAAAAATACCAGTTCAAAAGAGGTTGGGGTAAAATTAAAAAACAACCACATTTCGGTTTTAAGATTAACAATCAAGCAACAAACTTTTTTCGCGAAGAGACTTTCTTTTTTGTTGAAAGCCGGAATACCTTTGGTGGAAAGTCTACGAATGCTAGAAGAGCAAACTTTTTCAAAGAAATACGCAAAAATTTTAAAACTAATAACGGAAAGTGTGTCTGGTGGTCAAACACTTTCTGCCAGTCTTTCAAAATTTAGAGGGATGTTTGGTTCTTTTGCCATAAACATAATCAGTGTCGGAGAAATGACCGGGATACTAAGCGAAAACCTTGACTACCTTGCCGAAGAACTGAAGAAGAAACACTCTCTTCGCAAAAAATTAATAGGCTCTTTCATATATCCAGCACTGATTGCGGTCGCGACGCTTGGAATTACTTCTTTTCTTATGATTTATTTGTTTCCAAAACTAATGCCTGTATTTAACAGTCTGAAGGTGGAACTGCCAATAAGCACAAGGACCGTAATATGGCTAAGCGATTTTCTTCGCCACTATGGCTTCTACTTGGTTATTGTTTTGATATTTTTAGTTATTATTTTCATAATCTCATTAAACAAAAGTAAGGGTTTTCACCTGTTTATTGACAGAACTATTTTAAGAATACCTTTGGTTGGTACCATTGTTCAATATTATAACTTGGCAAATTTAAGCAGAACCCTTGGGCTGTTGCTCAAGGGAGGAATGACTCCAAGCGAAGCCATTCCCATTACCGCAAAAACCACCAATAACAGAGTGTACAGAAGAGAAATAATGGCTCTTTCTCACACCGTAAATAGAGGGGAAAAAATTTCTAGCCACTTTAAGAATGACGCCAAACTTTTCCCGGAAATTCTAGGACAAATTGTGTCTGTTGGGGAACGCAGCGGCAATTTGCCCGATTCGCTTATATACCTCTCCGATCTGTACGAAAATGAGGTTGATGATTTTACAAAAAATCTTTCAAGTCTTATTGAACCCGTTTTAATGATAATTATGGGTATAGTGGTTGGTTTTATTGCTATATCAATAATTAGTCCCATATATGGAATTACCCAAAATCTCCAAGTCAATTAAAGATTTACAAAACAAAAATTTTGGATTTACTCTTATTGAAATCCTCATAGTTGTTGCTATTTTAAGCACGATTATAAGCTTGGGCCTTTTTTTCAGTATAGACAGTTATAAGGGTTATATTTTTCTATCGGAAAGAGATAATATCGTTAATGTTTTGGAAAAAGCAAGAAACCGGGCGCTAATAAATCAGTACGGTGTGCCTCACGGGGTTTGTTATGATGACAAAGAAAGTGAATATATATTATTCGGTGGTGCGGTATTTGATGCTTTTGATGAAAGAAATGAAAACATTTCCGGAAGTAAAATTGTGCAGATTTCAGGTTTTCCGTTGTGTGGTTCTGGAAATGAGATTCTGTTTTCAGAACTTAGCGCCGAGACTTCGGACAATCAAATAAACTTAACCGGTGGAAGAAAAGATTTCAATATAACTATAAACAAAGAAGGTGGAATCAATTGGTAAAAAATTTCAATCGGGGGTGGTGACTTTGGAAATAATGATTGCTTTTGCCGTGCTTATATTGAGCATATCAGCGGTAATTATGGTGGTTTTTGGTAACCAGTCAATCATCATTGACACGGAAAATAACAGTGAAGCTTTGCGCAAGGCGGTCTTTGGACTAGAGGAGGCGAGGGCGAGAAGTGGCACTGATTTTTATTCTATCGTTACCAAAACCGAGAAAGAATTTTCTGGCGCATTAGAATATACAAAAACTCTTCTTGTTGAAAATATAACGCGGTGCAAAAAACAAGCCACAAGCACCGTTTCTTGGGCAACCAATAACCAGAAAACGCAGAAAATTGAGTTAACCACATATTTGACCAATGTTGCGGAAGCACTGGCTTTGGGTGGAGATTGCGCGAGTGAAAAAACAAATTCCGGTTGGAACAATCCGCAGATATTCGCGAGTGACAATATCAACACCAGTAAAATTAATACTGTTGATGTCTTAAACGGAATTGCCTACTTTGGCACCAATGATTCGCCATACATAGAAATTGCCGACACAAGAAACGCAACATTGGTTCAAACCGGCGGTCTTTTGGTTAATTTTTCAAATAATTTTAGCGCCTCTTGGCCAATAAATGATTTGGACGCTATAGAGTGGCGCAATCCGTCAACTGGGATAATAAAAAATTTTGTATTTGTGGCAATAGCAACATCCACCAACCAACTTAATATTATTGATGTCACAGACATTCAAAATCCTTCTTTGGTGGCGGAGAGAACACTTAACAACGTTGACCCCGACGGCTCTTTTCCGGAGGGTTACAAACTTTTTTATTACAAAGATCGTCTGTATATAGGGACACGTGAAACGGCCGGAGCCGAATTTCATATTTTTAATGTTTCAGACCCGACCAACCCAGTAGAAATTGGCCAGGGTATTTCTTTAAACATAACCGTTAACGATATTGTAATAAAAGAGCAAAATGTGAATGGTGATATAAAGAGGTTCGCGTATTTGGCAACAAGTCAGGATTCAGGTGAGCTCAAAGTGTATGATGTAACAAATTTTGACAATAGTGGTATTATCACGGAAATATCCCAAGCTAAACAAAATCTGACCGGAATTCAAAACGGACAAAGTCTCTACATTGTCGGAAACAATTTGTATTTTGGGAGACAGTCAACATCCAACGGTCCGGATTTGTATGTTTATGATATTTCCAATCCTCAATTGGGTCTTAACCTTCTTGGTGTAGGTGACGTAGAAACTGCTGTGACACGAATTGTTGGAAGTGGTAGGTTTGTATTTTTGGCAACAGAAAAGAATGGTCAGGAAATACAGGTGTGGGATATTTCTGACTCGTCTAATTTATCGCGAATTAAAAATTACAACTTATCCCAAATATCAAAATTGGGAATTGATTACGAAAATAATTTTTTATATGCTGTGGGACAAACGACGCCAAATTTTCAAATGATTTATAGTCCTAATATATAACAATGAATAAAGGATTCACATTAATAGAAACGATGATATACATAGCTCTACTTACAATAATAATGACAGGAGCTCTTATTTCCATATACCAAATTTTCCAAAGCGTGAACAGTATAAATACAAAGGTTTCAATACAAAATGAAGGTAATTTTGTATTGAAAAAAATTAACTGGACACTGTCCGGAGTAGAAAGTATAGATATCCCCTCTGCTGGTGAATTTTCAGATACACTTTCTGTTACCAAAACAGGTGGAGCTCAAATTACAATTAGACACAATCCCGCCAATCAATCTGTTGAAATTCAGAATGGGACAGAAAATCCTTTTATTCCAATAACCAGTAACAACATCCAAGTTACGAGTCTGGGATTTGAGGCCACAACATCCCCCGTCTTGGGGGTTACGGCAACAACAACTCTTGGAAATACAGTGTTTCAAACCCTGAAATACTTAAGAAAATGACATATATAACAAAACAGAAAACGGAAAAAGGTTTTATTGCGTTAATGTCGGCTATTATTATTTCCGCGATTTTGCTTTTGGTGGTTTCGGCTTCAAACTTTTCAGGGTTTTACGGAAGGTCTAATGTGCTTGAGTCGGAATTAAAAGAACAAAGCGTCGCTTTGGCTGAAGCGTGCGCTACTACCGCTCTGATTAAAATGGCATCCGATAAACTATATAATCCTGTGAATGAAATACAAAATGTGGGAATAGGAAATTGCACGATAAAAAACATCTCCACTGTCGGAAATCGTAAAATAATCACTGTAGAATCTGACTACAAAAACGCGCTTACCAAAATTAATATAAAGGTTGACCCAATCAATGCGCAGGTAGAGTCTTGGGAGGAGGTTGCTGTCTCCGATTGAATACCCGGATATTGCGGAAAACTCACTTTAACTTAATATCCCTTTAGTTTGTTTATTTTTTCGTGTTGGCGAATTTTTTCGTGAGCTTTCGCCTCAATCTGCCTTATGCGTTCTCTTGTTACACCAAAAACCTTTCCCACTTCTTCTAGTGTATGAGTGAATCCATCAACAAGACCATGCCTCATTTCAAGTATCTTTCTTTCTTTTGCAGGAAGATCATCTAAAATTTCACGAACTTGGTCACGAATAATACGCCTTGATGATTCCTGGTCAGGAGAAAGTATTTTTTCATCGGCAAGAAAATCCCCCAATTTACTCTTGCCGTCATCATCTTCCCCAACGGGACTTTCCAGAGAAACAGTATTTTGATCTATTTTTTCTATATGATAAATCTTGTCAACTTCCATATTCATTTCAGCCGCTATTTCTTCAGGCAATGGGTCTCTTCCCAGATCTTGTGTTAAACGCCTTACAACTTGTTTATATTTGGCAATGGTTTCCACCATATGAACCGGAACACGAATGGTTCTTGATTGGTCGGCCAGAGCTCTAGTTATTGCTTGTCTAATCCACCAGGTTGCATATGTTGAAAATTTATATCCCTTTTTCCAATCAAATTTATCAACAGCTTTGAAAAGGCCGATATTCCCCTCTTGTATAAGATCAAGAAGCGTAAGGTCTGGGCTTCTTCCTACATATTTTTTGGCTATTGAAACAACCAAACGCAAGTTAGCACGGGCTAGCAGATTTTTTGCTTCTTCGTCACCAGATTCAATTCTTTTTGCCAACTCTTTTTCTCGAGCCCCCGGAATAAGTGGATATTGACCAATTTCTTTAAGATACATTTGAATGGAGTCAAAAGAAGAATCACTTTTGTTATATCTATATTTGTTTTTTCCTATCTCTTCTTCAGGAGTAAGATTGAGAAGTCCGCCGCCCTCAAGAATATCTATGCCGGCTGTATGCAGTTTGTTATATAAATCTTCAAGAAAAATAATCTCCTCTTCAATTTTGGGAAACTCTCTTAGAATCTCATCGTATGTTACAAACCCCCTGGCTCTACCTTTTTCAATCAGTCTACTGACTTTCGCTACCGTTTCTGCTTCCTTTTTCTTGGCCTTTGTTTTCGGTAACTTTTTTACTATTTTTTTGGAGTATTTTTTGGAAGCTTTTTTGGCTTTGGCCTTTGATGTTTTTTTTGGTTTTTTGAGATTTTTTTTGACGATTTTCTTTTTATTCTTACTGCTTTTTTTGATGGTTTTCCTCATTTTTTTTGTTTTATTATTTTTCTTTGCCATTTTGGTATTAAATTTAAAAATTAATTTTTTATCCAACCGACTCACCAACGGTTTTTTTCTTCGTTAACTCACCAAGTTTAACTGAAATACTTTGGCAAACTTTGAGTAATTCTTTAGCCTTTTTTTCATCATGTTTCTGCTCATGTTCTTGAAGCTCGGACATTGCATTAAGAAATTCCTCGCGTAAAAAATCTTCTTCAAAGTGCGACAACAGCTCGTTTATTTCTTTTTTTAACTTGTCGCTATTATCATAATATGCTTCCGATTCAAATACTAATTCTTCATTTTCACCCTTGTAATCATTCAGGATCTTATTCAGACCATCTTCACCAACAAACTTCTTTATCGCAGACCTAACATCTTTAACCGAGACTACGGGTTCTTCCACGGACTCCAACCAACTTATAATTCCCACGATTCTTCTTTGAACGGAGCTTCTTTTTTTGCGTTCATCAGAAAGAATTTTTGCATCTATGGAATCAGCTTCTTGTATTATGTTTGGCTGTTTAGTGTTTTTTAAGTCATTCCATATCGCTTCTTCGCGAATTCCTGTTTTTCTGGATATTTGAGAAACAAAGTGCGATTGTTCTATTGAGCTTTGTAACATTGCCACATACGGTAAAACTCTCAACTGAATCTCTTTTGCTGTTTTTATTTTATCTTTTTTCTCTAACAATAAGTGGTCTAAATAAAAATCGATTATATGTTTTGAGTTTCTTAAAGAATCTTTCCAAAGTTCAATATCTTTACATATAAGTGAAGCCGGATCTAAACCGGCCGGCAATTGGGCTACTTTAACCTCCATACCCATTGACAATGCCAGTACTGCGCTCTTATTTGTAGCCATAAATCCGGCATTGTCCGAATCAAAAACCATTAGGATTTTGTTTGATAATTTCCTTAACTTATCAAGATGCTCTCGAGTAAATGCCGTACCGGAAGTGGCCACCGTATTGGTAGAACCCGACTGATGACTCATAAGCAAATCCATTTGCCCCTCAACCAAAACTGAATAGTCCTTGGAACGAATAAAGTTTTTAGCTTTGTTTATACCATACAAAACTTCACTTTTCCTAAAAAGGATGGTTTCCGGAGTATTGAGATACTTGGGAGCATTTTTACTCTCATGAAATATCCTTCCGCTAAAACCTATTATTCTGTTTGAGTTGTCAAAGATTGGAAACATTATTCTTCCACGGAAAACATCGTAATACCCGGCACCATCAGAAGATTGACTTTCACTTTTCTTCGCCAAACCAGACTTTACAATTTCTTCTTCTTTGAAATCTTTTTCTTTAAGATACTGAATCAGACTTCTCCATTCGTCGTTCACAAAACCCAACCTCCATTCCTCAATTGTTTCCTTCTTGAGCCCTCTTTTTTCCAAATATTGAATTACATCTGGATTATCATTTAGGTTTTTTACGAAAAACAATGTCGCAGTTTCCAGTGTCTGATATAAACGCTCCTTCTCTCCTTTTTCTTTCAGATTTACTCTTTCAAGAGGCACCCCCGCTCTCTCGGCTAAAATTTTTAATGAGCCAAGAAAATCAGTGCCTTCAAATTCTTGTACAAAAGTAAAAATGTCCCCTTTTACTCCGCAACCAAAACAATAATAACTGCCACGAGAAGGAGAAACGAAAAAAGACGGTGTTCTTTCGTTGTGAAAAGGACACTTAGCTTTGAAATTGTTTCCAGACTTCTCTAGTTTGATATAAGAAGAAATGACTTCTTCAATGGGTAGTTTGTCTTTTATTTTTTCTACGGAGGATGACATTTAATACTGGTTGTCAAACATTAACCGACCGCACATATAAGCAACAAGAAAGGGGGTTGAAAGTGTTATGCCTATTTTACCCCTCTGCTGATCAAATCCTTTATCATTTTATTTTTAGGACTTCCTTCATATCCCGTGCCCGCGGGTATAATTCTTCCTATAATAACATTCTCCTTAAGACCGACCAGTTTGTCTTCACTACCACGAATAGCGGCGGCAATAAGAATTCTGGTGGTGTGTTGGAAAGATGCGGCAGAAAGAAAACTGCTTCGCGACAAAGAAACCTCGGTTATACCCATAAGCATGGGGGTGAATTTTGCCTCTTCCTTTCCGGCTTTTTTGACTTTTTCATTTTCTTGCAGTAAAACCCCCACTCGCACAACATCTCCTTTATTGTAGTTTGTGTCGCCGCCATCTACTATCTTTCGTCTAGAAAACATTTGACGAATAATAACTTCAATATGCTTTCTGGACACCGATTCCCCTTGAAGCTCATAGGGCTTACTGATTTCTTTAATAATATAATCTTGTGTCACCTCTCGTCCGGCATACTTAAATAATTCATCGGGGTCAGCCGAGCCGTCCGTAAGTCTGTCTCCTTTTTTAATACTATCTCCCGTCTTTACCAAAATCATTCTATTGGGAGCAACAGTATATTCAACCTTGTCCTTTGTTTTGGATTGTTCATCAGGAAGTACAACTATGAATCTTTCCGTTTCATTTTTTCTTACTTCAGTCACCGTACCGCTGACGTGGCTAACCACGGCGGGATTTTTTGGTTTTCGATTTTCAAATATTTCTTCAACCCTTGGTAAGCCCGAGGTGATATCACCGCCCACAGAAGCAGTGCCTCCTGCGTGAAATGTTCTCATTGTTAGCTGAACGCCGGGCTCTCCAATTGCTTGTGCAGCCACCGTTCCTACCGCCTCACCTATATCAATAACTTTTTGTTTTCCGAGATCAACACCGTAACATTTAACGCAAATACCATTAACAGATTTACAAACCAAAGGAGATCTGACCAAAACCTTATTTACTTCTTTTGATTCTATAAGGATGGCATCTTTTTTTGTTAAGAAATCTCCTTTTTTGAAAATAATTTTTCCTTCCTTGTCTAAAACATCTTCCGCAAGAAACCTTCCCCTTATGTTTTTTGCAAGGGACGCTTCTATGCCCGCGGAGTTTATGGAAGTCACAACGATACCTTCTTCGGTTCCGCAATCTTCCTCGGTTATAATTGCATCTTGCGCCACATCAAAGAGTCTTCTTGTCATATAACCAGCCTTTGCGGTATTAAGAGCGGTATCGGTAAGACCTTTTCTTGACCCGTGAGTGGTAATAAAATATTCAAGGGGGGTTAATCCCTCTTTGTTGCATGACAGAATCGGAAATTCAATTGTTTCTCCCGCGGTATTGGTGATGAGACCCTTCATCCCAGCCATTTGAGTAAGTTGGGAAACAGAACCTCTTGCGCCGGAGTGGAGCATGTCCGAAACGGAGCTATTTTTGGCCAAAACCTTAGGAACAAGAATTTCAATTTCTCCCTTGGCAGAATGCCAAATTTCTATATGTTTTCTCAACCTCTCATCTTCTGACATCAAACCTTGGTTAAACTGCTCCACTACTTCATCAGCTTTAACTTTGGCAACTTTTATAATGTCCCATTTTTCTTTTGGGACAACGACATCATCAATTCCCCAAGTAATACCGGAATATGTTGCGTATTTGAATCCGAAGCTTTTTACTTTATCAAGAATGGGTGGAATGTTATCAACACCATATCTTTCTATAAGATCATCAACCAATAGAGCCATTTTCTTTCTGTCCACTTCATGGTTTACGAACGGATAATCCTTGGGCAAAACACTGTTAAACAGAAGTCGCCCCACCGTAGTTTCAATCAACTTCCCTTCAAATTCCTTGTACTTTTCAGAATCGGTACCCAGCACCTTTATAAGTGCCCGAAAACCAACTTCACCAAAATCATATCCTGTAATAGCACTGTTTGGGTTTGAAAATATTTTCCCTTCACCCTTTTCCCCCTCTACCGTTTTTGTCATCCAGTAACACCCCATAACTATATCCAACATTTTGGCTATAACTGTTGGCTCTCCATTTCCCGGTTTGAGAATGTTTTTATCGGAAGCCATTATATATTTAGCCTCCAGTTGCGCTTCATTTGAAAGTGGTACATGAACCGCCATTTGGTCTCCATCAAAATCAGCGTTGAATGCGGTGCAAACAAGAGGGTGGACTTGGATGGCGTTTCCCTCAATTAAAACTGGCTTGAATGCCTGTATACCGAGACGGTGCAAGGTGGGAGCACGATTTAGTAAAACATATTTTTCTTTGATTACTTCTTCTAAAATTGCCCAAACCTCGGGAATACCATCCTCTATAAGACGGCTGGCACCTCTAATATTAAATGCCAGTTCTTTGCTAAGCAGTTGCGATATAACAAACGGTCTAAAAAGCTCAAGGGCCATATGTTTAGGAAGTCCGCATTCGTGTATTTTGAGATCAGGACCAACCACAATCACAGAACGTCCGGAGTAATCCACGCGCTTTCCTAAAAGATTTTGACGAAACAGTCCTCTTTTTCCTTTGAGATTATCCGCCAAAGATTTTAATGGTCTTCTTTGCGCTTGACTTCCAGCGGCAGAAACCGCGCTTCCATGCCTTATAGAGTTATCAATGAGAGCATCTACCGCTTCTTGAAGGATTCTCTTCTCATTCCTTAAAATTACATCGGGAGCGTTAATATCCTTCAATTTCTTCAAACGATTGTTTCGATTGATTACTCTGCGATAGAGGTCGTTGACATCGGATGTCGCGTAACGACCACCGTCCAATGGGACCATTGGCCTTAGTGCGGGAGGTATAACCGGTATTCTGGTCAAGAACATCCATTCGGGTCTTACTCCGGACAAAGTCATCTGGTGAACAAGACTGATGCGTTTGTTGAGTTTCGGCATTTCAAGCGCACTGGCACCTTCTGCCTTTTTTTCCAACTCTTCTAAAAGTTTGTTAAGGTCAACTTTTTTAAGAATGTTATAAATGGCTTCAGCGCCTATCCCTGCTTCAAAAATTGTTCCGTACTTCATTGAATAGTTGTGGTATGAGACCTCGTCCAACACCCCTCCTTCCTTCACTGATTCTATTTCCTTTTTGGCATTGACCAAAAGCTCCTTGAGCGCTTCTTTTGATTTGTCGTCTTTTAAATTTTTTACCTTTGCCTTGTATTCCGAATCAAGGTCTTTTAACATTTTTTGTTTCTCTTCATCAAAAACCTTCGTCACTATGTATCCCGCAAAATAGACAACTTTTTCCAAATCGGCCGCTGTGATACCCATTATTAACGAAAGTCTTGACGGCATACTCTTGAGGAACCAAATGTGCGACACAGGACTTGCCAACTCTATATGACCCATCCTCTCTCTTCTAACGACAGAACGAGTTATTTCTACGCCGCATTTTTCACAAACAATACCTTTGTATCGGATACCGCGATATTTTCCGCAATAACACTCATAGTCTTTATCTGGACCGAATATCTTCTCGTCAAAAAGCCCGTTTCTTTCGGATCGTTGTGTCCTGTAATTTATTGTTTCAGGTTTTGTAACCTCTCCAAATGACCATTCTTTTATTCTTTCGGGAGAGGCGAGTTTGAGAGTTATTGTGTCAAAGTCTTTGGGATATGTATTTTTAGTTTTCATAATTTTAATGTTGGTATTATTTATTAAGAAAGCTCATCTTCCTCTTTTTTACTCGACCCAGTATTTTTCAAATCAACATCAAGAGCTAATCCCCTAAGGTTGTTTAAAAGGACATTGAACGAGGCCGGCAAATTTGACTCCGTAATCTCTTCCCCTTTCACTATTGAGTCAAACGCAGCCGATCTGCCGATTATATCGTCGGACTTTATAGTAAGCATTTCCTGCAGTGTACGGGATACACCGTGACCAAGGAGAGCCCAAACCTCCATCTCTCCAAACCTTTGGCCGCCACCCTGCGCTTTTCCTCCCAGAGGCTGTTGTGTAATAAGAGAGTATGGACCAATTGACCTGGTGTGAATTTTATCCTCTACCATATGATGTAGTTTCATAATGTACATATATCCAACAGCTATTTTTTGATTAAACGGCTCACCCGTTCTTCCATCAAACAAAACCATTTTGCCATCTTCGCTTTCCCCCGCGGTTCTAAGTTCCTGTTTTATTTCAATATCCGTTGCGCCGGCAAATGGTGGAACAACCGCTTGATACCCAAGTCTACACGCGGCTAAACCAAGATGTAATTCAAAAATCTGTCCCAAATTCATTCTTGATGGTACTCCTAGGGGGGTGAGGATAATATCTATCGGTGTTCCGTCCGCCATATATGGCATATCCTCTTCCGGTAAAATTTTAGAAATTACGCCTTTATTTCCATGCCTTCCTGCCAATTTATCCCCCACGGAAACTGTCCGAAGTTGCGCAACTTCTATATGTATGCGTTTCATTATTCCGGATTCAAGCTTGTCCCCTTTTTCTCTTGAAAAAATTTGAACATTTATAACTCTTCCGCGCTTTCCATTCTCCATTCTCTTGGATGTGTCTTTAACATCTCGTGCTTTCTCCCCGAACAAACTACGAAGCAATCTTTCCTCCGGTGTAAGTTGTGTCTCACCTTTGGGAGTAATTTTACCAACAAGAATGTCGCCCGGCCTGACTTCGGCGCCAATTCGCACGACCCCATCTTCTGCTAGATTACGAAGTTTCGTTTCTCCCACATTTGGTATGTCGCAAGTGGTTACCTCTGGTCCCAGTTTGGTATCTCTGACATTGACAGTAAATTCTTCTATGTGAACCGAGGTAAATTTACTTTCTTTGACAAGTCTTTCGGAAACAATAATAGCGTCTTCATAGTTCGCGCCAGACCAGGACATAAACGCCACTAGAATATTTTGTCCCAAAGCCATCTCTCCATTAACGCTCGATGACGAATCGGCTAATACCGTTCCCCTTTTTATTTTTTCTCCCACAAAAACACTCGGCCTCTGGTGGAAAGAAGTGAATCCGTTTGTTCTTGAAAAATTAATGAGTTTATATTCTGTTTCTTTTCCCTTATCGTTTTTTACAACCACCCTTTTGCCATCAGCGTGAGTAACCGTGCCCGCTTCTTGCGCAAAAACCAATCTGCCGCTATCACGTATGGCTTCTCTTTCTATTCCTGTCGCAACCAAAGGAGCTTCTGGAACTATGCTTGGTGTTGCTTGTTTCTGCATGTTTGAACCCATCAACGCTCTGTTCGCGTCATTGTGGTCAAGGAAAGGTATCATGGAAGTGGCTATGGAAAAGACCTGATTGGAAGCTATGTCCATGTAATTTACTTTTGATTTTTCAATAGAGTTAGGTTTGCCACCAAATCTAATTCCAACCTCGTCTTCAGCGATTTTACCGTCTTCATCCACCTTTGTGGCGGCGTGAGCTATGTTGAATTTTTCCTCCTCCATAGCGTTTAGATATTCAATTTCTCCAGTCAACTTACCATTTTTTACTTTTACATAAGGAGTTTCTATCATTCCAAAATCATTGATTCTGGCATAGACGCTAAGTCTCAATATAAGACCTATGTTTGGTCCCTCTGGAGTGTGAATTGGACAAAGTCTGCCATAGTGAGACGGATGAACATCCCTGACTTCAAATCCCGCTCTAGCTCTATTTAGCCCGCCGGGACCAAGTGCTGACAGTGTTCTAAGATGTTCAATTTCTTCCAAAGAATTAGTCTGTTGCATGAACTGCGAAAGTTGGTTGGTGGTAAAATACTCCTTTATTCTTGCTTGAAGAGGTTTGGGGCTTATAAACTGAACGGGAAGTGTCACATCAGTATCAACAGTGGACATTCTATTTTGAATATTCCTTTTAATTTGTGACATCCCTATTCTTATCTTCTGTTGAAACATTTCACCGACATACCTAACCCTCCTGCTTCCAAGATGGTCAATATCATCTTCTTCCGCACCAGGAGTCACGTTAAGGTTTATAATGTTAGAAATAATCGTTACCACATCATCAAGAGAAAGAGTTCTTCTGTTGTTTTCTTTTTCATCCACTTTCTTTCCGAACCTACTATTGAACCTAAAGCGACCAACTTTTGATAAATCATATCGTTCTGGACCAAAAATTGAATTGAAGAACTCCTTGGCGTTTTCCGTTGTAGCAAGATCTCCATCTCTTAGTTTTTTGTGAATTTCTATAAACGCTTCATCGGCTGTTTTGGCATGGTCTTTCGCCAAAGTTTTGTCGATAAATTTCTTGGCGTCAGGAATTTTTGTAAAAAAAGCTTGAATTTCGCTGTCGGTTTTTGCACCAAAAACCCGAAACAGGGTGGAAACCGGGAATTTTCTTTTCTTATCAATTCTTGCGTATATAACGCCCTCAAGATCCGTTTCAAATTCAATCCATGCGCCCCTAGCGGGAATAATTTTTGCGCCAAAAACCTGTCTTCCCCTTATTATTTGAGATGTGAAGAAAACGCCGAAAGAACGCGCTAGCTGGGGAACAACCACCCTTTCTATACCGCTTATCATAAAGGTTCCATGTGAGGTCATTAGGGGAAAATCCGCCATAAAGATTTCCTGTTCCTTTTCCGTTTTGACTATGTGGTTGGTTAATTTTACCCTTACTTTAAGTGGTGCCTCATAAGAGAGTTTATTATCTTTAGCGTAGTATTCATCATACTTTGGTTCTGATAATTCAAACCCCACAAAATCCAGGGTAAATTTTTTACCCGAAAAATCTTTTATGGATGAAAATTCTTCAAAGACTTCTTTAAGCCCCTTTTCTATTAACCACCGAAAAGACGTTAGCTGTGATTCAACCAAATTGGGAATTTCAACTAACGGTTTTCTATATTTTCCAAAAAACTTTTTTGGTAATTTAGTATTTGTATTGTGCATATATAAATATCAAAATCCGCCCATTACTAATGAGCGTTGCTAATAAATATTCAACTTATTGTAATTTAGAATGCAAGATTTTTTCTTCCCGATTCGGGATTAAAAACGACAACCGCAACTTCGTTTTCTTCAATTACTCAATCTTGCCGAAGATTCACAATTATACTCATATGGTTTTATATGTCAATCTTTTCGTCCTTTCTTTTTCCAGGATTCAATGTTCTTGTGGTGCCCCGAAAGAAGAACTTTAGGAACCTTGTATGATTTACCCTTATATTTAAAGGATTCCGGTCTTGTATATACCTCACTTGACGAAACCCTTCTTTCTTCCAGAGAATCAAAGTTTCCCAAAATTCCCCTCCTTTGTCTTGAAATAACATCAATCAGTATCATTGCAGGAAGTTCTCCTCCAGTTAAAATAAAAGGTCCAATTGAAATTTCGTCCATTTTGAAAATCTTTTTGACACGAGAATCAATGCCTTCGTACCTTCCGGAAAGGATAATGATATCCGTATATTTTTTTGAAACAGTTTCCGCGTATTTATTCGTAAACTGCTTCCCAGATGGCGAAAGAAAGATTATTTTTGAATTAGGAATTGTAAGTTTGGAATTAAGATTACCTTTTATTCTTAATTCACTATTCCTTATTCGCCGTAGAGCCGCCTCTACGGCTTTAATTACTGGCTCTGCTTGGATGACCATTCCCGGGCCTCCGCCAAATGGCGGTCTATCAATACGTATGGCTTTTGAAAATTTCGATGACCCGCCCCGCAGTAAGCTGTGCTTTGCTACAGCGTATTCTCGGGGATTATAAAATTTTACCTTTATTTTCTTGTCTTCAATGGCCCGCTTCAAAATTGACTCTCCCAAATAAGAATCAAAGGATTTTGGAAACAAAGTAATAATGTGAAAAGTCATTGTGTGGAAATATTGAGTAACGAATGTAAAATATTGAAATAAGACGCATCAATCAACAATATTCAAAAATCATACAGTAATAGTATGATTTTTGATTTTATCATTATCCCCTTTTCATCATTCATTATTCTTTCTCCTTATATCTTTAAATCCTCTATCGCCTGGTCAAAATCTTTCATTTGAGAACCGTTGCGTTGGTTTGCTCCTTCAGGTTCATTAATTTTAAGATTAACGCGAGCATTGTTTTTCATTCCAACCACTCTAAGAAGCACTCTGATGGCTTTTGCGGTGTTTCCCTGCTTACCAATTACCTTACCCATATCTGCCATATTGACATCCAGTGTAAGCAGCACCCCCATCTCATCAACTGTTCGGTGTATTTTCACATCTTGCGGGTTATCAACCAAAGCCTTGACAACATTTTCCAGAAATTCTACGTCTCTTTCCATATTCTTTTCATTAAAACTAGTAATTTAAACAGTGCCGTTTAACTAAAATACGGTCACTTAAATATTATCACTAAAAACAGAAAACTAAAGCTCTTGGCATTCTTTATTCAAAACAAGACATTCACCATTATGGGGTATACCGGATTTTATTTGTCTGTCTGCGGTTCTGGATTTTCTTCAGAAACCTCATGTTTTTCCGGTTCTTCTATCGTCTCTTTTTCTTCTGAATTTTCCGTGATCTCTTCAATATTTTGATCACCTTTGGTATTTTGGCCAGCAACACTCTGACCCTCCCCTGTCGCGGAATTTTCTTGTCCACTATTTTCCATAGACGTCTCCGTCACTTCTTTTTCTTGCTTCATTTCCGGTTCCGCCGAAGAATTTTCAGTAACCGCTCCTTTTTCTTTTATTATTGGAGACTTCTTTGGTAAAACATTAACCTTTTTTCCTTCAACAATTTTTTGGTCAACGAAAATATTATGAAGGGTGTCTGTGGGTTTGGCGCCCTTTGAAATCCAATGTTTTATTTTTTCAACATTAAACTGTTCCGTGTTTTTCCTAGGATCATATGAACCAAGAACTTCAAGAAATTTTCCGCTTTTGGTGCTGTTTTTTGAATCGGTCAAAACAACCCTAAATGAAGGCTCGTGCTTTCTCCCCACTCTTTGCAACCTGATTTTTAACATCCCAGTAGTAAAATTTTAATATTTATCCTGATAAAACTTAAATAATATTTGCTTCGCAATCAATTTACCCCGTAGGCATTGAACCATGGTTGAATTTACTACAGGACAAGTGGAGAATATACTAACAGAGTGAAACACCTTGGTCAAGATATTAGTAATGGGGAAATGCTTCTGATATAGTATTTAAACAAATGCCGGAAAATAGAGAATATAGCGGGAAAATAGCAATAAGCTCACGGGGAGTGGGTTATTTTAGTATAGAAAATTTACCGGAAGATATAGAAATCCCAACCAATCTTCTCAATACCGCCCTGCATAATGACATTGTAGAAATTTCACTTCTTGCAAAAATTGAGGGTCAAAGACGGCAGGGTCAAGTATTGAAGGTCTTAAAACGAGCGAAGACAACATTTGTCGGACTACTGGAACAAAGCAATGGTAATGATTTTATGTTCCTAAAACCAGACGACAAAAGAATGTATAGAGACATTTTCATTCATACATCTAAAGCTAATGGAGGAAAAAAGGGAGACAAGGTGTTTGCGGAGATCACGGGTTGGAAAGACCCGCAAAAAAGTCCTGAAGGTCGCATACTTGAGGTTCTTGGTAAAAAGGGAGTTCATAACGTGGAAATGGAGGCCATCATTCTTGAAAAGGGATTCAGTCCAAAATTTAACACAGAGATTGAGCAAGCCGCAGAAAAAATCGTTAACGAGGTAACAAAGAAGATGCCAGAAGAAATTTCCACAAGGAGAGATGAGCGCAAAATAACCACTTTCACTATAGATCCGGCTGATGCGAAAGATTTTGATGACGCATTATCTTTTAAAGATTTGGGGAATGGCACTTATGAGGTGGGAATTCATATTGCTGATGTTTCTCACTTTGTTAGAGAAAAAACCACCTTGGACACTGAATCCGAAAAACGAGGGACCTCCGTTTATCTGGTTGACCGCACCATACCAATGTTGCCAGAGATACTCTCAAATGATGCTTGTAGTCTTAATCCCAATACAGATAGACTAACATTTTCCGCTATTTTTATTTTAGAAAAAACAGGACATGTAAAAGAAAGATGGTTTGGAAAAACAGTCATACATTCTGATAAAAGATTTTCCTATGAAGAAGCCCAAGATAATATAAACAGGAAGTCGGGAGAATTTTTCAAAGAATTAACAATTCTAAACGAAATTGCAAAAAATCTACAAAAAGAAAAGTCCAACAATGGAGCAATAGAGTTTGAAACAGAGGAGGTTAAATTTGAATTAGACAAAAACGGAAAACCAATTCGTGTCTACAAAAAAGAGCGCCTGGAAACCCACAAAATGATTGAGGAATATATGCTACTTGCAAACAGGGAGGTGGCGAAATATATGTATGACAGCATCACCAAGAAAAAAAATGGTGGTTCTTTTATATACAGAATTCATGATTTGCCAGACAAAGACAAAATAAGCAATCTTCAAATTTTCCTTAAGGCGCTTGGTTATGATTTAGAGCTTGATAAGGATGGGAATATCTCCGCACAATCTT
>Ga0210019_1000980_pt1 | contig 32213 bp, 37 predicted proteins | sample CryGeyCG2114_020_2_FD_183969 | JGI IMG/M metagenome (GOLD analysis project Ga0210019, IMG submission 183969) | Groundwater microbial communities from aquifer - Crystal Geyser CG11_big_fil_rev_8/21/14_0.20 (SPAdes) (version 2) | ecosystem: Environmental > Aquatic > Deep subsurface > Groundwater ...
CCAGCTCACAACAATAATTCGACATGAGTTTGGTCACGCTATTGGTTTGGCCCATTCTACGGCAAATGAAGATCTGATGCATGAAACAATAACTACTGCTTACCCATTTATTTCTCCATGTGTGTTGGATGCAGTTGAGAAACTGTATGACGGAAATCAAAAAAGTAAGATTACATGCGAGATATGACTCGTCCCAACAAACCATGTGATGATATTGGAAAACGACATTCATGTTTTTTGATGCGTCATTAAAATGACACTTGACAAAAACAATAACAAAATGGAGAGGCTAAACGGTGAAATTAGAGACAGAGAAAAGACAATGCGTTCTCTGAAAAAAGACGATTCTCCAATAATTACAGGTATGCAGATTCATCATAACTATATCCGAAATCATATGGGAATCGATAATGATACTCCTGCTGATAGGGCAGGAATCAAGATTAATGGAAATAACAAATGGTTGACATTGATTCAAAATGCTAGTGTATGATATTTCTAGGATTTTCCTGATCGTTCTAATAAATTATGAAATTGAGAATTTTTGAAAAGTTTTTAAGGAAATAAAAAATCCATTTTAGTAATTGGTTGGGGAATTAGTGGGTTTTGGCAATTGTGTGAATTTCAATCAACCTATACATTATGATCAAAGTTTAGACAATATTAAAATGAAAATGGATGATTTGAGAGTTTTTCATACTAGTACTAATCTATGTGTTTCAATCTGGACACACGTTTACATATCATCGAGTAGTAATATTAATCAGGCATTGAATGACAAAGAAGGTATTTATCTGCAAACCAGTAACATGGGATCTCGTGTACACAATGAATGACACTCAAAAATCACTCCAAGTAGCGTTTACAGGATATCATGAATCTCAAGTTAAAATCGCTGTAAAGACAATTGTCAAGAGTTCACCACATTTTGGTGTTGTTGTTCAAAGTACCCCAAGAAAAGAAAATGGGTTAATTAATTATCAACCCAATTTAAGAGGATGTGACAACAATGATTTACATGTCTATTCTCTGGCAATAGCAGGTTCTCTTGCAAATGTGAGAAATTTGATCAAGATGAAAACCCCTCTTGGAGTCCAAATCGATCTCTTACCAAATCTCAAATGAAAAAATGCTACCTAAAACAAAGTGTAATTGTTCTAACAGTTGTACTTGTAAAGATGAAATTTTAAAAGCAAAAAAATTTGTTAAAAATCTTAAAAACAAAAACAAGTTTTCTAAAAAACAAAGAGATACTTTCAGCGTAGTGCATTTTGATTTAAGAGGTTCTACAAAATTGATGCGAAAAGATCCACTAGTATCAATTACGAATATGTTGTTACATAACAAAATGTGTAGAAATATTGTAGAAAAAAATCAAGGCACAGTAATCAAAGAACTTGGTGACGCTATAATAGTAGTATTCAAAAGTACAGCATTAGCATGTGAATGTGCGATCAAAATAATTCGAAATTTGAAGAAACATGGAGGAGGGATAAAAACCAAAGTCACCATAGCCTCTGGAACATTATGGACGATCAAAACCACGAATGAAGATGATGTTTACGGAATACCTGTTAATATGTGTACAAGAATGTCTACTCACGCACAAGAAAACTGTATAATATTTGAAGAAAATGCCTATGTCTCAGTTCAGAATTGGTTGTTGGATGATAAAAAAATAAAATTTAAAAAAGTCACAAGAAATGGAAAAAATATTAGATTAAATGATTTTGGCCCTACACCCATGCGTAAAATCATTGTAAGTTAGAATTTAAAAAAACATTCAACTAAATTCTAAATATTTAGAAATCATTATTTTTGAATGAAAAAACAAAGCAAATACGACAAAAAGAGAATCATCGAGGGGAAAAAGAGAGTATTCATTCATCTGCAATCTCTAAAAAAGATCTAGAACCACAGATTAAAACAAAAACTACTCAATATGAAGTTGGAATAAAGCACTTCATACCCTATGCACAACTAACTCGAGAAAATATAGAGGCCTTTAGTTCGAGAATACATAGAATTAGAAAATCCTAATTCTTGCTCTCTTTTTTCATCCTGATTTACATTAGCCCCCGAAAGTAAACATGAAGAATTATTCAAGATAACCCCCTCCAATTACACAGAATCCAAATTAATTAAATTAATATAGTTAGGTTTGATTTCATCGATCGAACAATGACAGTAGTGAAGAAAATTTTTGAAGATATCATTCAAACCGATCATAAAGTTATCACAGAAGAATTATCAAAAACAATTCTCAAAACTTACGGTGTTAAAGTCCCCCCCTTTGCTCTTGTAACCTCTGCTGAAGAAGCAGCAAAACAGGCAAAAAAGATTGGATTTCCCCTTGTTATGAAAGTTGTATCGCCACAAATTCTGCACAAGACTGATGTTGGTGGTGTTAAAGTTGGAATTGACAATGTCAATGATGTAAAAAAGACATTCAAGGACATGTATGGTAGATTATCAAAAAAGAAAGGAGTTGAAGTTAAAGGGATTCTTTTGGAAAAGATGGTTCCAAAAGGTATTGAACTAATTGTTGGTATTCAAAACGATCCACAGTTTGGTCCAGTAATCATGGTTGGACTAGGTGGAATTATGACTGAAGTTATGAAAGATGTTGCATTTAGAATGCTGCCTATTTCAACTTCTGATGCAAAATCTATGCTTAATGAACTCAAGGGCGCCCAGCTTCTCAAAGGATTCAGAGGTAGTGAAGCAATTGATACAAACATGGTTGCAAAAATGCTTGTACAAATTGGAAAATTAGGCGTGGAAAATGCAGATTACATTAACAGCATTGACTTTAATCCCGTAGTCGTGTATCCAAAATCCCACTTTGTTGTTGATGCAAAAATTCTACTAAACAAAGAAATCAAAAAGAATTCTATCTCAAAAGCAAAACCAAACATTGAATCAATGGAGTCATTCTTTACTCCGATGTCTGTTGCTCTAGTGGGCGCATCTGCAACACCAGGAAAGATTGGTAATTCCGTATTAGATGCACTTGGAAAACAAGATTACAAAGGTAAAGTGTATCCAATTAATCCAAAACAAGAATCCATTCTTGGAATCAAGTGTTATCCATCATTAGATGCAATAAACGAAAAGGTTGACTTGGTTGTTGTTTGCATTGATCTTTCAGAATGTGGACCAATTATGAAGTCTTGTGCAAACAAAGGAATTCATAATGTTGTAATCGTTTCTGGTGGGGGAAAAGAGCTTGGTGGTGACCGAGCCGCAATGGAAGCTGAAGTGAAAGAATTATCTCTAAAACACAAAATTCGTGTAATTGGACCAAATTGTATTGGAATGTTTAATGCTGCAAATCGTCTTGACTGTGCATTCCAAGGCCAAGAAAGAATGGTGCGTTCAAAATTAGGAAACGTTGCATTTTTCTCACAAAGCGGAACTATGGGAATCAGTATGTTAGAAAGTGCTGATTCATTTGGATTGTCAAAGATGATTAGCTTTGGTAATCGTTCTGATGTGGATGAGGCAGATATGATTTGGTATGCTGCAAATGATCCTCAAACCAAAGTAATTGGATTATATGTTGAAGGATTTGGTGATGGTAGAAAATTCATCAATACTGCAAAACGCGTAATGAAAGAGACAAAGAAACCTATAGTCATCTGGAAGAGTGGAAGAACCGCGGCAGGTGCAAAACAAGCTGCATCTCATACAGGTTCTCTTGGTGGCTCAAATGCCATTATTATGGGCGCATTCAAGCAAGCAGGAATTATCTCAGTTGACAGTTATCAAGAGCTAGTTGGAGTCTTAAAGGCACTAGCATGGCAACCTCCTGCAAAAGGAAATCGTGTTGCTATGACAAGTAATGGTGCTGGTCCGATGATTGGTGGAATTGACCAATTAGAGAGATTGGGTCTTACTATTGGCAAGTTATCTCCATCACTTCTCAAAAAAATGAAGGAGCGTTTCCCACCAACTGTTCCGATCCATAACGGAAATCCTGCAGATGTCGGTGGAGGTGCAAATGCTGAAGATTACAAATTTGTCATCCAGACATTTCTTGATGAAAAAAATATTGATATTGCTATGCCCTGGTTTGTTTTCCAAGATGATCCACTAGAAGAAACAATAGTTGGGCATCTAGATGAATTATCAAAGAAAAAACAGAAACCAATTCTTGCTGGGGGTAATGGTGGCCCATATACTGAAAAAATGATCAAACTAATTGAAGCAAATCATGTTCCTGTTTACCAAGATCTTCGTACTTGGATTGCAGCTGCATCTGCATTAGCTCAATGGGGCAAAATTCTCGGAAAATAGATAACATTTAAGTTTCACATTACTTGGCAAACTGTTATGTCACTAGTTACCACATCAACTTCTGATGGCATCTGTACTGTCAAAATTAACAGACCTGACAAACTCAATGCCATGAATACTGATGTTGCAAAAGAACTAATCAAAACTTTTGAGGACCTGAATCATGATGATGATGTCAAAGTCATCATTTTGACTGGCGAGGGAGAAAAAGCGTTCTCTGCTGGTGCAGATATTGAATACATGTCAAAAATCACTGCAGACGAATCAGTAGATTATGCAAAAATTGGTCAGCTTGTTACTGCAACTGTAGAATTAGTTAGACAACCAACCATTGCAGCCATTAATGGTTTTGCTTTGGGTGGAGGTTGTGAACTTGCAATGTCTTGTGATATTCGAATTGCTGCAGATACTGCACGATTAGGTCAACCAGAAGTAACCATAGGCATTCCACCTGGATGGGGTGGAACCCAAAGATTGATGAGAATTGTGGGAATAGCAAAAGCAAAAGAACTTGTTTACACAGGCAAAATGATCAAAGCAGATGAGGCCAAAGAAATTGGCCTTGTAAACCATGTAGTTCCTCTTGCATCATTACAAGAGGAGTCTTTGAAAATGGCACAACAAATAGCGGCAAACTCTACAATGGGTGTTCAAATGTCCAAAGTCGCAATCAACAAAGGAAGAAATGCAGATCTTGACACTGGTCTTTCAATAGAACTTCTTGCTTGGAGAAATTGCTTCACTCATCCTGATAGACAAGAACGTATGACTGCATTTGTTAACAAGTCAAAAAAATAGCTGTTTCTAATTCTTTCTTATTTTATTACAAATGATTTAGAGTTTGCACAAATCTATCTTACTGTAACCAGTCCCACTCTCCATGGGTGAAATGAACAGTAATAGCTGAATACTCCGGATTCTTCAAAAACAAAATCAAATTTGTCTCCGGTGCTCAATGGAGGACTGTTGAACAAATCTATTACATTTCCAAACTCATCTTGACTTTGTATGTTGTGTGGAACCAAATCATCATTTACCCAAATTACCTTTGTATTCACCGGGATTTCCAGATTCAGTGGCAAGTAAAATCCTCCACTTGCAATGTCAGAGTTTCCATTAGGGATTGTAACTGTTGCATCTATGTTTTTCACTGGCTTGTCTTTTATGTTTTCAATCACAATCACATCGTTTTCAATCAAAAATTTTATTGCATTTAGAAATTCTGTCTCTGAAATTATTCCTTGACCATACCATAATGCGTTATTTTTTACCCATTCTGGAATTGATTCAGCGTTTGCAAAATTTGCTGTAAATGACACTAACAGAACAGAAAATATCAATATTGGCACTGATATTTTCCTTGTTTTGTGTTTCATGTCAAAAAGTAATTTTTAGAGGATTTATCACATGGGTACACATTGTCTTGCAGTGCAAACTTATCTGTTATATCTGATTTTGATTGTTATTTTGCATGCAAGAATTGATTCAAACTCAAAAAATTATGGATGATGAGAGAAAGCAGGTTATTTTAGAAATACTTGCTGATAAATATTGTAAGGCAATACTTCACAATACTTTGGAAAAGCCAAAATCTGCAATGGAAATATCGGGAGAAAAAAAAATTCCTATTAGTACTGTTTATCGAAGATTGCAGACTCTATACGATGCCAAATTACTGGCAATCTCAGGCTCGATTAATCAGGATGGAAAAAAATACTTTCTTTACAAGAGTAGGGTAAAATCAATATTTCTAACTTGTGATCTTGAGGTAACGACTGTTGAATTAGTTCCAAACTATTCAACCCCACGTTAACTATCTACATTTTTGTTGGAGTTAATTATGGATAAAATTTTAACTTCGACAAAACGGCAAATTCATTCTGCAAAAAAAGAGTCTACTCGAAGTATTACCTATCGGTTACCAGAAAAACTTGTTATTGAATTAGAAACCGAATCAACTCAGAAAGGAATATCTCAAAATGTGCTTGTAAGACAAATTCTGGAAAAATATACTCAATGGGATCGTTTTTCTAACAAAATTGGAATGATTCCTGTACCAAAAGGAATTTTGGAATCTCTTGGAGGTGAATTAGATGGAAAAGATATTGATGAAATAATTACATTGATGTTTCCAATGATAAAAGACACTGTCTTGTTTATCAAAGGAGGATATGATCTGAAACGCTGTATTGAAACATTGGAAGATTATATGCGTGCATCAGGTATGAATTCTGATCATCGAGTAGAAGGAGATGTTCACACATTTCTAATTCAACATGACTTGGGTTTGAAATGGTCTGTTTTTACTGAACAATTACTGAACCAGGTTTTTCGTAGCTTCTTACCTGATAAAGAACTTAAATTTCAAACAACTGACACGACAGTAATTTTGTCTGTATCACTAGGCTCTGATTTTAACGAACATGATTATCATAATTGAAATTCATTTAATCATTTGAAATAGCACTTTTCACACCGTCTAACTATGTCTTTCTCTGATCCAATTCAACAAAAAACTCTGGTAAAACAAATAATGAACACATCTGTAATCTCAGTTGATTCGTCTGTTACTGCCACTAATGCCGCAAAGATGATGGAAGATGTTGGGGTTGGGGCCATTGTAGTTTTAGAAAATAATTTGCCTGTTGGAATTGTAACTGATAGGGATTTTGCAATAAAAATAACTGCTCATTCTTATCCTATTGACACTCCTGTCAGACGAATAATGTCTTCTCCACTCATTTCAATTGATTCTGATTCTAATCTCTGGGTTGCATCCGATCTAATGTCTACTAGAAATGTTAGAAAACTACCGGTCATTGATGATGATAAGGTTGTTGGAATTATCACTTCTAGTGATATAATAAAACATATTGCAGATCATTAAAAATATGGGCAAAATAATACTGATTTCTTGAATTACTAGTGTGTCTGGTGGGAAAAGCTTATTATAATTTGAAAGACCATTTTTCTTCATAATGGCAACTGAGCAAACACAAAAAATGATCACAGTTACTGCCAAAGCAGCTGAAAAGATCCATGAATTCATGAAAGAAGAAGCAGAATCTCCTGAATATCTTAGAGTATATGTTCAAGGTGGGGGTTGTTCTGGACTGTCTTATGGAATGGGCTTTGAAAAAGCACCAGAAGAAGACGATGTTGTCTTGGAAGAAAATGGTGTCAAGCTTTTAGTTGACAGTTACAGTGTGGATCATCTACAAGGTGCTAACGTGGATTACATTGAGAGCCTAATGGGTTCTGGATTCAAAATTAACAATCCAAATGTTACAAAGTCCTGTTCATGCGGTCACTCATTTAGTACTGAATAAACAAACATCATTATTTTTCATTTTTAGATCTCATTAGCGAATGCTGTTAAAGCATATTTTGTGCATATTTGGTAATTTTATTAAAATTATTTTCGATACCCTCATATATCTAAAGCAGAGACCCAAATTATGAAAATACAGGAGATGAAGTTATGTCAAATAAATCAGGAATTGTCAAATATCATGTTAAACTTTCCTATGAAGTTGATGGACTCGTTGAAAGAGCAGATATAATCGGAGCCATCTTTGGCCAAACAGAAGGACTGTTAGGCCCAGAGATGAATCTGAATGAGCTGCAAAGAGTCTCTAAAGTAGGTCGTATTGAAGTCAATACACGATCCACGTCTAACACCACTGCTGGTGATGCATTAATTCCAATGAGCACCGATATTGATACTTGTGCATTAATTGCTGCTGGAATTGAAAGCATTGACAAGGTTGGTCCGTTTGACTGTAAATTCCGATTAGAAGCTATTGATGATGTACGTGCTGCAAAGAAAGAAGACATTGTAAGACGTGCAAAAGAAATCAAACAGAAATGGGCAACTAAAACTGTTAGTGAAGGTGAAAGTATGTTAAATGATGTTCACCAAGGTGATACTGGTAAATTATCAACATACGGTCCATCAAAACTCACATGTAGTTCAGGTGTTTTTGATTCTAGCTGGGTAATACTAGTTGAAGGAAGAGCAGATGTTATCAATCTCTTACGAGCTGGCTATGATAATGTACTTGCAATAGAAGGTGCGAAAATTGACGAATCAATAAAAGAATTATGTAATTCTAAAGATACTGTAGTTGCATTTCTTGATGGAGATAGATCAGGTGGTTTTATTCTCAAAGAACTCAAATCTGTTGTTACATTAGATTATGAAATACAAGCAGATACTGGTGTTGAAGTTGAAGAATTAACTCCGCAAAGAATTGATGAAATTCTAAGACCCATTGCTGATGAAATTCGAGATGGTAAGCCAAAAGCTGCTCTACAGAGTGACGATGATAAACCTATTGCAGAAGTTGCATCAAAAGTCTTTCCAAATCTCAACGAAACACTAGAAGCTGTTGCATTAGACGGTGATCAAAACGAAGTTTTCAAAGTTCCAATTAGTGAAGTTGTCAGCAAACTTTCCTCGCAATCTGGAATCAAGTATCTTCTGTTAGATGGAATTATCACTCAGAGACTTTTAGAAGGCGCCAAAAATGCTGGAATTGAATATGTAATTGGACACAGAGTTGCCAAGCTATCCAACTCTGATGGAATGAAACTAAAAACATTCAGTGATCTGGGCGTATCTTAGAGTGTATGACTGAACTAAAAATTCAGCATATCTTAACTCTCTCTTATTTGCTCTCAAAAGGTGCCAAATACAACTATGTTTCAGTTACTACTTCATCCCTTGGAAAAAATATCAAAAAATCGCAACAAGCAGCATCAAAACATCTTCTTGAATTAGAACAAAATAAATTCATTGATAGAATAATTAGTGGAAGAAATATTTCAGTAAAAATAACGTCAAAAGGATTTTCTGAAATGGTAAAACTTTCATCAGTATTGCAAAAAAGTTTAGACTCTTCTCCTTCACATGTGGAACTACAAGGTACTGTAGTTTCTGGAATGGGTGAAGGTGCATATTATATGGGATTAAAGGGATACACAAAACAATTCCAATCCAAAATTGGGTATGTGCCATTTCCCGGAACTCTTAATGTTAGACTAGATGACAAAATACACCAAGAGTCTATTAAACAATTTGAAACTTTGAATGGTGTCAAAGTTAAGAGTTTCTCTGATGGAAAAAGAACTTATGGATGGGTAAAATGTTTTAATGCTAAATTAAACAACACGATAAACTGTGAATTAATAATACTTGAGCGCACGCATCATGATGACTCGATTATAGAATTGATCTCTAAATCTTGTCTGAGAAAATCTGCTAAATTAAAAGACGGAACACAAATTTCAATTAAAATTCCCATTGTCTCTTAAATTCCGTGAATAGATTCACCATATTCTTTTTCAATTTTAGAACTGGAACTTTCTGGAATTGGTGATTGTAACCGTGCAACTTCTGCATCAAGTTCTATTTTTTTGCATCCGTCCGTAATGAACTTCTCCTGATGAACTTGATCGTACCCTAGTGCAATAATTTGTGGCCTTACATGACTCACTGTTTTAAAAATGTCATCTTCTTGTCCAATTAAACAAAGATCTACTGTTGATAATGAGTTCACCAATTCCTGTCTTTGTTCTTGAGTGTGAAGGGGTCTTCGCTTCTTCATTTTTACTGCTGTGTTGTCTGTTGCCACTACTACTACTAGGACGTCTCCAAGTTTCTTTGCAGCACTTAGTGTATGGATATGACCTGGGTGAATGATGTCAAACACTCCTCCGGCTAAAACTATTCGTAGTGAGCTTCTACCAATCTCAGTCAGTGTGTTTCTGTCATTATTTACAAGATTTTTTTTGATTAACTCATCAATCTTTGAGTCAATCTCTGCATCTGACAGAACTGTTTTTTCTTTAATCAAGTCAAATGCTCTTTTTCTTTCAATTTGACATACGTAAATGGCAGATAGAATTACTTTTTCAATTTTTTTCAATGTTTTTCTATTTTTAGACTCTCTCTTTAATTCATTGCTAAAAATCACATTTTTGGATCAAGGCCTTTGGCCAATCTCAATGCATCTACAAGGCCGTCAGCATACCCAATACTCAAAATTGCCACCTCATCTTGACCGTCTTCTAGAAATTTTTCTGCATCTTGGACATACAACTCTGCGTTTTCTAAAATTCCCTGAAACTCTTTTTGATCTTTGTAGTAAGGTGTGATTTCCTCCAATGCTTCCCGGACCATCGGAACATATTTTTTCATCATCTGTACTGAAATTTTTTTAGTGTTTTCACTGTTATCATGTGGTTCATCAATGCACTGACCAAATATTTTGAGTGCATCTGATTCTGTAAAATGTAATCTGCCTGGTATAATCACAGTGTGTGGCGGTTTACCAAAATCAATTTTCAACAAGCTAGATATCTTTCCTGAAACTATTTTTTGATCTTTAAATCCGATTCTGGATGCAACTATTGCATATGTTGACATGTTTATTACCTCTCGTTTTTGCCCTTTTTCTGTTTCTACCAATCTTTCTAATGCCTCTTTAGGATCTAAGAAAAAATCTTTGTCTTGATTGTATTCTAAAAGAAGTACTGTGTGATTCCCCTCAATGATATTTTTGTAAATTACATAATATGGTGTAGTTAGTGACTTGATTTCACTCATAATTGTTGCAATTCTTCCAATTTTGTAAAAATGTAATCCACACTCTCCAATCATTGAAGTAAGAGATGATGATGCATGGATGGAAAATGTCTTTATTTTTTCTTCTATTGCCCTAGTCCTTAGTTCAATATGTGTCGTTGCAATGTATGGGTCTCCATAAGCTAGCAGCACCACTTTCTTTTTCTTTGCATTTTTTAGGATCTCTTTGCCGTCTTCAACTAACCATCTCTTTGCAGGTATGAATTCCCCTTTTGTAGCGTTCTTGATTTTAGTCAAATCTGATTTTCCAATGGGGCTGGTAAATTGTTCAAGATAAACAATGTCTGCATTTGATAAAACATCCAATGCCTCGCTTGGGATTGATTTGAATCCAGAAATTCCTAAACCTACAAACCAGAGCATTACTGAATATTTCTGTCGTGCAGTCTCTTTAAATGCTGTAGGGTTTTTTTGAGAATTTCTATCCCTCTTAGGTATTCGTCAATTGAAACTTTTTCATCAATTGTATGTGCTTCATGAGGATCTCCTGGCCCATATGTGACTACAGGAATACTCCATTGATTGCCTAACACATTCATGTCTCCTGTACCTGTTTTTCTGATTAGAGTTGGTCTTGCATGTTCTACTTCCATTATTCCAAGTGTGAACGCTCTGACCAGCGGTGACGTATGTGATGCCTCAAATGGTTCTGTCTCATCTAGGATTGAATAGAATGCCTCTACATCTCTTTCCTGTGCAATTTCTTTTACATGTGTTGCAATTTGTTGTTCAATAGTTTTGCAATTCATATCTACTGGAATTCTAATATCAAATGTTGTCTCACAGTCTTTTGGTGTTACATTGTGACTTGTACCACCTTTAATTTCCGTCATAGTTATGGTGAGTAGCATTCCTCTTGATCTGCCTTCCTGATTTTTTTCTAATCTTTCTTTTAGCTCTTTTACAAAAATCATTGATTCTTGAATTGCATTCTTTGAAAGCCACGGTGCACTAGCATGTGAACTATCGTCTACACTAATTTTGAGATTGATTGCCAGTCTTCCTTTGTATGCAATAGTAACTTGTTTGATTCCGCTTGGTTCTCCAAAAATTGCATAATCAATACCTAATTCTTTCTTGACGAGATTTTTAACTCCTGTGGCATTACCTTCTTCATCCACAGCACCTACAAAGTACACTGTTCCATTGTTGTTTTGGATTGATGCTGCAGCAAACAGCATTGCCATTAATGGTGCCTTTGCATCTGATGCCCCGCGTCCATAAAGCGAGTCTCCTTCTTTTCTAACTTTTACTTTTCCTGGTACCACATCCATGTGTCCGCACAACATAATTTTTGGTGAGCCTGATCCTTTTCTTGCAATTATATTCCCTACTTCATCAATTTGAATATCCTCAAATCCTAAATCGTCACATTTATCAGCTAAAAACTCTGCCATTGGTTTTTCACTCAGGGATGGCGTGTAGAGTCTAAGTGACTTTTCAAGCATCTTCACTGCGAATCTTGGTGTTACCGTAAAGTTTGTGTCCAATTCTTACTTGTCTATCTTCAGTGCATAATCAAGCATTGCGGATGGGATGTCTACTTCACACACTCTAACAGTATTCTTGTATTCTGTTGTGTTGTTGACTTCGTGAACAACTAGTCCTTTCTCATCGCTTTCCATCAAATCTACACCTACGATATCTCCTTGAACTGCATGTTTTGCCTTTATACACATTTCTTCCATTTCCTGTGTTACCTTGCAGGGTTCAGCTGTTCCTCCAAGTGCCATGTTTGTCTTCCAATGTTTAGAAACTCTGTAAATTGCTGCAACTATTTTATCTCCAACCATTATGGCTCTGATGTCCCTTGGTGGTCTTCTTACAAACTCTTCCAAATAATGAATTTGATAAATTGGATACATGTTTTCTCTGCTTTCAAGAATTCCATCTGCAGAATCTCTGTCATTTATTTTTGAAATTAATCTTCCCCAACTGCCAACTGTTGGCTTGATAACTTTTGGAAATCCTTGTACTTCTAAAGCTTCCAATGCTGCTTCTTTTGAAAATGCAACAGTTGCATCCGGTGTAGGTACTCCAAATTTCTTTAGTAACATATGTGTAAATAATTTGTTTCCTGCAAAAATACCTGTGTTGAGACAATTGATCACTTTCACTCCCAGACCCTCTAATGCTGCAGTTGAATGAAGATTTCTATAGTAACTCACGCATCTTTGAATTACTACTCCGTAATCTTCAGGTTTTTTTTCTAAATTTAATGCAACCTTCTTACAGTCAACCATCTGTATGTCTATGTTCATTTTTTTACCTGCTTCTAGAAGAGCTTTTTCTTCCCAACGGATGGTATCGTAAAGAATCGTAACGTCAGGACTCACTGTCCCCAATCCTCGCCAACCGTTTGGGCAGGCTTTAATTGGAAACCGTCTGAACTTTTTGTTAATTCAAAACTTGCGCCACATTCCGGACATGTTACAATTTCTCCCTCAAGTGCATCACTTGGAACAGAAATATCTGCATCACATTCTTCACATTTTGACATGTTTTATCTCAATTACTCCTCTCTATTTATCGTTAATTATCTTCTTCTCGAGCCTGTCTTCTAGTGGTATCTCGATGAGATCCCCCATCCTGAGATTCTTCAAACCTGCTGCAACTGCCTTTGCGCCTTCATCGTCTTTCTCAAGACCCAATAATGACATCAAATACGCTGCTCCTGTCTTTCCAGCTAGCTCACCAAAGACGATCCTTCTTCTGTTTCCAACTGCCCTTGGTGGGATTGGCTCATACGCTGCAGGGTTTCTAAGTATTGCCGCAAGATGAGTTCCTGCCTTGTGTTTGTATGCTGAACTGCCTACAATTGGTTTAGAGTCATAAGGTGTAATTGATGTGTATTCTTCAATTAATCTGGAAAGATCAAGTAACATATCTAATCTTAAATCATTAGGTGATTTGTACAGATACGTTAAAGCCACTGCAACTTCTGCAAGAGGCGGAATTCCTGTTCTTTCACCAATACCGTCAATAGTTGTATGAATTTGATCAACTCCCGCATCGCATGCTGAAAATGCATTTGCAAGTGCAAAACCAATATCATTATGAACATGTGCGTCTAATGGCACATCCACTACCTCTCTGACTTTTTTCACAAAGTTATACATTCCAATTGGACGTAAAATTCCAACTGTGTCTGGAAGGCTTATTCTGTCTACTCCTGCTTCTTCTATTGCTTTACAAACTTTTAATAAAAATTCAGGCTCTGCCCTACTTCCGTCTTCTACTGTAAATCTGATTTTTAAGCCATGAGATTTTGCATATTCTACAGTTCCCACTGCTCTTTCAAGTGCTTCTTCTCTTGAAATTCGTAGCTTGTCTTTCAAATGTATGTCTGAAATTCCTAAATATGCTGCACACCATTTTGCATCACAATCCAGTGAAACATCAATGTCTTCTTTGAGTGCCCGTCCATGTGAAACAATGTCTGCTTTCAATCCTTGTTTAATGATTGTCTTGGTTGCTTCTTTGTGATCCTTTGACACAACTGGTGATATTTCTATCTGATCAACTCCGAAATAATCTAACATCCATGCAATCTGGATTCTTTGTTTATTTGTAAACGATACACCTGGATGTTGTTCTCCTTCTCTCAGAGTACTGTCTAGTATTCTTATCTTCTTTGGCGTTTTGTCATACGCGTTGTAGATGTTTGCATAGTGATTCGGATCTTTCATTACTGATATCGTTGCCATAAATTGATGATATAAACATATTCGTACTATTCTCGTTGAAAATAACTAATAACGATCCTAAATTAGTTTATAATTAAAATTCTGAGACGAAAGTCGTTTTAGGCTATTTTTCTTAAAATAATTACAGTGTTAGTGTCAACAACACCTGGAATCTTTCTTAATGCATCAATTGTATTATTAATTTCTGAAATGCTTGAACCGCTCATGATTGTTGTAATGTCATATTGGCCTGTAATTTCATAAACTGTCTTGATTCCATCTAGTTTAGCAAGTTTGAGTGATACTTTGGAAGTGTCCATTGCTGAATCTACTGATACTAAAACAATTGCACTAGTGGTGTTTTCTTCTCCTAGTTCAAGTGTAAATTTTTTAATCGTTTTATTGTCTACTAGGTTTTTTACACGTCTTCTTACTGCTGATTCTGATAATTTCAATTTTTTACCAATGTCTACAAATGATTCTCTTGAATCTTCTTTGAGATAACCTATGATTTTTTCATCAATACTGTCTTTATACATTTAATTTTTCCTCTTCCTCAGTTAGTATTTTATCCAAAGCATGTAAAACTTTTGTTATGTCTTCTTCTGATATTAGTAGCGGGGGAAGAATTCTGAGTATGTTTCTTCCAGAATACAGCATAAGCACTCCTTCTTTTATCAATGACATTAGAATGTCTTTTACGTCGAATTTCATTTCAACTCCTATCATTAGCCCTTTGCCTCTGATTTCTCTGATCATGGTGTGATTTTCTTTTAGTTTTTCTAATCCTTCTCTGAATATTTTTCCCATTTTTTCAGAGTTTTCAATCAATCCGTCTTCTGTAAGCGCTTTGAGCGATGCAATTCCTGCTGCACAAGACAATGGGTTGCCCCCAAATGTTGAAGAGTGTTCGCCTTTACTCATTGAAGCTAAAATATCTGGTCTAACTAGTGTTGCACCCATTGGTACTCCTCCTGCAATTCCTTTTGCAAGGCATAAAATGTCCGGTGCTGTATTCCAATGATCACACGCCCATATTCGCCCAGTTCTGCCTAAACCAGCTTGTATTTCGTCAAAAATTAATAGGATTCCTTTCTCGTCGCATAATTTTCTAACATCTTGTAGAAATCCATCAGGCGCAACATTGATTCCGCTTTCTCCTTGTATTGGTTCTAAAATCACAAATGCAGTATCTTCATCAATTGTTGCTCGAAGCGATTCGATATCCCCAAATGATGCATAGGAAACTTTCTCAACAAGTGGTTCAAATGCTTTTTTGTATTTTGGATTAAATGTTATTGATAATGCCCCTAGTGATTTTCCATGGTACGATCCTTTCATTGCAACCATTCCTTTTTTACCTGTGAACTTTCTTGCAAATTTTATTGCAGCTTCAATGGCTTCTGCCCCGCTGTTGTTTAGATGAACTTGTGTGAGTCCTTTAGGAGCTAAACTAATTAATAATTTCAAAAATTCTTCGCGTGTCTTATTGTACAGTGAACTATGTACTGTAATAATTTTGTCTATCTGCTCTTTGATTGCATTGTTGACTCTTTGATTTTGATGACCTACTAATGAAACTCCATACCCTCCCATGCAGTCGATGTATTCTTTGCCATCTACGTCCCATACGTGACACCCTACTCCTTTTTCAATTGTAACTGGAAATCTCTGATAGAGATTCCCCATAAACTGATCTTCACTCATTTTTAATCACCGTACAATTATCGTGTGCAATTGCCGCTGATATAGGATTTTCTCTTTGACCATTTGCAATAAGTGCTTCTTTAACTCCCATATCCAGTGCTTCAGTAGATGCTAAGATCTTCTTTTCCATACCTGGTCCAATTTTTGGTCTGATCTCTTTTGCTTCGGCAAGTGATAGTTTTGGAACGAGCTTGTCATCCATTAACAACCCGTCTACATTTGTTATGAATAATACTTTGTCACACCCAACCTTTCCTGCAACATACGCTGCAGCCCTGTCTCCGTCCACGTTGAGAAATTCTGATTCCTCACTAATGGCTATTGGTGAAATCACTGGTGTTAGTCCTTGATCTAAAAGTAACTTGATAAATTTGGAGTTGATATCGGTAATTTTTCCTGTATATCCGCCGTCAATTGCTTGTTTTCTGCCTTTTTCGTTAACTATGAGTAGCTTCTTTTTTCTTTCTGCTTGAATTATTTTTGCATCTACTCCTGAGAGTCCAATTGCATTAATGCCATTTTTCTGAAGCATTTGAACGATTGTCTTGCTTATTCTGCCAGACATTACCATTGTGAAAATTTCGGCTGTTTCTTTGTCTGTGTATCTGCTTTTGATTCCACTAGGTGATGTGACAAACTTTGGTTCTTTTCCAAGTTGTTCACAAACTTTGGTAACTTCTTTTCCTCCACCATGAACTAGAATTACTCCTTCAGACTCTGCTATTTTTTTGATATCTGTAATTATGGATGGGTGTAAATTGTCAACTACACTTCCACCAATCTTGATTGTGATCATTTCTATACGGGCGTTAATGGTGTGTATCTTAGTCCGTCCATTTCATCAAAACCGCACATTACATTCATGTTTTGAATGGCAGAACCTGCTGCACCCTTCATAAGATTATCTGATGCAGACATTGCAATCAATCTGTTGTTGTCTTCATCTATGTCAAACCCAATATCACAAAAGTTTGAACCAACCAAGAATTTTGGATCTGGGAATTTGTACAATCCTTTTTTATCTCGAATTAATCTGATGAACCTCTCTTCGCCGTAAGCATCACGATATAATTTCCACAATTCTTTTTCTTCAATATCTTTTTTCAAGAACGTGTGATTTGTACATAATATGCCACGAACTACATCGACAGCATGCGGACTCATTGAAACACGAATTTTGTGTCCTGCAATTTCACTGAGCTCTTGCTCTATCTCTCCTGTGTGTCTGTGTTTTGCTGGTTTGTATGGTCTAATCACACCTGCTCTCATTGCATGTGCAGTTCCTGAACCAGAGCCTGCACCAGATGAGCCAATCTTTGAATCCACAATGATGTGTTCTGTATCAATAATGTCATTTCTAATTAGTGGGGCAAGTGCTAGCATAGAGGTTACTGCCATGCATCCAGGACATGAGACAAGCTGTGCATTCTTGATTTTCTCTCTATGTAATTCTGGAACCCCAAAAACGGATTTTTCTAAATAATCTGGGTGTGGGTGTTTCCATCCATACCATTTATCATATGCTTCTTGATTATGTAATCTGTAATCTGCACTCAAATCAATTATTTTCATTCCTCTATCGTACAGTGCTTTTACAATTTCAGTTGCAGTTCCATGTGGCACTGCTGTGAAAACCAAATCACATTTATCAGTTAGTTTGTCGTAGTCTAACTCTGAAAAAGTCAGATCTGTAAATCCTTTCAAACTTGGTTGGATTCGGTGTAGATATTCTCCAACATGTTGCCTTGATGTTACTGTGGTGATCTCTACATCTGGATGGTTGACAAGAAGACGAAGTGTTTCTCCGCCTACATAACCTGACGCACCGATGACTCCGACTTTTATCATAAAATCCCTCGTAACGAAGTATAATTTATTTCCTAACGTAGTTTAGCGCGTATTCTATCATTTCTTTTGGTATATTTCGTTGCGCAACTCTTGATAACCCTTTGAATTCTACTGTGTTGTTTACTTCATGAACGATCAGGCCTCTTTTGGCATCTTCCATCATATCAATTCCCAAAATTCCTCCCCCCATGGCTTTTGAAGCTTTTGCAGCCATGTCCTCCATTTCTTTTGTGATCTCACAAAGCTCCGGATCTGCACCAAGTGCAATATTTGTCTTAAATCCTCCTGAGGATTTTCTGTACATGGCAGCAATAGGCTCATCTCCTATTGTGATTACCCTGATGTCTCTTGGTGGTCTTTCGATTAATTCTTGTAAATAATAAATTCGATCATGTGGACTGTCTGTGATGTCTCTAATTTCAAAAATTGCCTCCATTGTGTCTTTGTCTTTTAACGGCATTACTCCTCTTCCCCAACTGCCAATCACTGGTTTAATCACTAGGGGGAATCCGACTTTTTCTAAATTCTCTGCTGCACTTTCACTTGAAAATGAAAAATATGTTTTTGGCGTTGGTACATTGTTTTTCTTCAATAACAATGTCATGAACATTTTATTTCCACAAACGCTTGCAACCTCGAATTTGTTAAGGACTGGAACATCTAAAAATTCTAAACTTACAGTAAAATGAAGCCCTCTGAAATAACTGACACATCGTTCTAAAACCACCTCTCCAAAATCATAGTCCTCTTTTTTACTATCGGTGTTAACTTGAGTAATTTTTGCATCTAGCATGACCACGTCGTGTCCTAAATCAGATGCTGCCTTTTCGAGCATCTTTTCTTCCGCTCTTAGGCGGTCAAACACGACACAGACTTTTGACATTACTCTCCCCAGTCTTCGCCTACACTTTCTGCTTGTTTAAGTTCGACATTTGATCCGTCTTTTTTTGCGATTTCAAAGTCAGCACCACAATCAGGGCAGGAGATTATTTCTCCTACAGAGGCATCGTCTGGGATGTTTAATGTTGCATCACATTCTGGGCAGTTCATGTTTTTGTTGACCTTTTCTTTTGTAATTTATTAGCTTCTGTTGACTGCATTCCCCATAATTGGACAAATCCGTTAGCCAATCTCTGATCGAATGTGGATTCTGTACCATAAGTGGCAATCTTGTGACTATACAATGAATTCTTTGATTTTCTTCCAACTACTCTGAGACTTCCTTTGAATAACTTTAGTTTCACAGTTCCGGAGACTGGTTTTTGCGATGCTTCGATAAACCCGTCCAAATCTGTTTTAAGCGGATCCTGCCATAATCCTGAATATGCCAAATATGCCCATTCGTCATCTATTATTGATTTGAATTTATTTTCATGTTTGGTATGCACCATTTTTTCCAAATCTGTATGTGCTTCAATCAGACAAGTTGCTGCTGGAGTTTCATACACTTCTCTTGATTTGATTCCTACAACTCTGTCTTCTATGTGATCAACAATTCCTACTCCTGCATCACCTGCTTTTTTGTTGATGTGTTCAATTAATTTTTGCCCATCCATAATCTTTCCACTAACGGCAACTGGGATCCCTTGTTGAAATTCTATATCCAAGTAAGTTGGTTTGTCTGGTAAGTTTTTTGTCTTAACCCAAATGAATGCATCGTCAGGTGGTTCAGCATAAGGATCTTCTAATACTCCGCCTTCAATTGCACGTCCCCACAAGTTTTGATCAATGCTGAATCTTTTTGCAACTGCATCTATTTCTATACCGTGTTTATTTGCAAATTTTAATTCAGTTTCCCTGTCTAAATTTTTATCTCGAATTGGAGCTATGATTGGAAGATCAGAACCAGAACGTAATGTGATATCAAAACGCACTTGATCATTTCCTTTACCTGAACAACCATGTGCAAGTGCTGTAACTTTTTCTTTTTTAGCAATCTCTAAAACTTTTTCCGCAATCAGTGGTCTTGCAAGAGCAGTGGCAAGACAATATTTTTTCTGATAAAGAGCATTTGCTTTAATTGATGGAAAAATGTAATTTTTTACAAATTCTTTTCGTGCATCTATGTTGTAATGTTTTTTCACCCCTAGTTTTTTTGCTTTAGCTGCAATTTTTTTACTATCGTCTCCTTGCCCTACATCCACTGTTACCGTGATGACATCCATGTCGTGTTCTTCTTGCAGATACTTCACAACAACTGAAGTGTCTAATCCGCCAGAAAATGCTAGAATTCCTTTTTGAGTCATAAAACATTTTTTTCGTCGTAATTTCGAATTTATCTTTTGTGATGGCTAAATAGTCCTGATTATTTTGAACAAATCCTTGACTAGCTTGAGCTAAAATTCGATGATTATTTAACCGTCAAATATAACGCTGTTTTATGAAAACTAGATCGCTACTCATTATTGGAATTGTGGGGATCATTTTGCTGTCTTCCTTAGGGTTTGTTCTTAATTCTGATGATAAAATCAACGAAAATAAGATTCGCATTGCTTATTTTCCTAACATAGGTCATGCAATTCCAATAGTAGGTATTGAACAAGGTTTCTTTGAAAAAAGCCTTGGCAATGATACTCAAATTGAAACTAGGGTTTTTGATAGTGGCCCTCAAGCAATAGAGTCACTATTTGCAAATTCTGTTGATTTGGCATATGTGGGCCCGGGTCCTGCAATAACTGGATTTCTAAATTCCGAGAATCATAATGTGAAGATTCTTGCAGGTGCCGCAAGTGGTGGTGCTAGCTTTATCGTGCATCCAAGATCTGAGATACGTCTTGCATCTGACTTTGCAGGAAAAAAAATTGCAGCCCCTCAAATTGGAAATACCCAAGATGTTTCACTTAGAAGCTATCTGTCTGAACATGGATTAAAATCTGCTGATAAAGGTGGCTCTGTGATTATTTACAATATCCCAAATCCTGATATCTATACATTGTTTGTTAAAGGAGATATTGATGGTGCATGGGTTGCAGAACCTTGGGCAACAATCTTGGAAACTGAACTTGGTGGAAAAAGATTATTCCATGAAGAAGAATTTTGGCCAAACAAAGAATTTGCATCTGTTCTTTTGATTGGAAATGTAGATTACGTTGAGAAACATCCTCAAGTGATTTCAAATTTCTTAATGTCTCATCATGAAACAGCAATCTGGATTAATCAAAATCCTGTTGATACTAGAATTGTCTTTAATGATTTTCTAAAATCTTATTTGGGTAAATCCCTATCTGATGATGTTGTGGATGTTGCGTTATCTAATATTGTTATTACTGATGATCCTAAAAGTGACTCTGTCTACTCTTTTGCAAAAAAAGCTGATGCATTAGGTTATCTGGGAAGAAATGGTTATGATTTGACTGGAATTTTTTATTCTTTTGATTCAAATCCTAGTTTGGAGGAAGGTAACTAGATGACTAAACTTGAGGCAAAAAATATCGTAAAATATTTCAGCCATGACTCTCATAAACTCAAAGCCCTAGGTGGAATTAATCTCAAAGTTGAGGCAGGTGATTTTGTATGTTTGGTGGGTCCTTCAGGCTGTGGTAAATCAACATTTTTACGCATAGTTGCAGGTTTGGAAAAACCAGACGAGGGGCAGATTCTGTTTGATGGCCGTCCTGTCAATGAGACAGGACCTGAAAGAATTATGGTATTTCAGGAAGGCGCGTTATTTCCATGGCTTAAGGTACAAGACAATGTAGAATTTGGATTGAAAATGTCCGGTATTCCAAAAGAAGAGAGGGCAAAGATATCTCACAGATATTTGGATATGATGCAACTGACTAAGTTTGCTGATTCGTATATTTTCCAACTCTCAACTGGAATGAAACAGAGAGTGGCAATTGCACGAGCACTTGTAATGGATCCTGACGTGTTATTGATGGATGAACCATTTGCAGCACTTGATGCGCAGACCCGTGATTTGTTATTAGTTGAGATGCAATTAATCTGGGAGAAGACAAAGAAAACAATTTTGTTTGTAACTCACAGTGTTTCAGAAGCTGCAGTACTTGGAACTAAAGTTGCAATATTTAGTAATCGTCCATCTGTAATCAAAAAAGAAGTTGAAAATAATTTTCCAAGGCCTAGAGTGACTGAAGATGAATCATTATTGAAATTTCAACAAGATATTTTGAGAGAACTTCGACCTGAGATAAAGAAGACCAAACAGTGATGAATATGGCAAAAAACTACACTCCTTACAAAATTGCATTTTACATTGGAATAGTTGTGGTTTGGCAGATTGTTTCTATGGCAGGCATCTGGCCTGATAATATTTTTCCATCTCCATATGAAGTAGCTGAAGACTTGGCATATGGTGCATCTGATGGTAGCTTGTTTTACGCTATAGCAACTAGTATGTGGAGATTGCTGATTGGTTTGGCAATTGCAATAGCTGGTGGTATTGTACTTGGAATTTTTATGGCGCGAGTAGAAGTTGTAAACCAAACTGTCGGTTCACTTGTTTTGGGATTACAATCAATTCCTTCAGTTGCTTGGGTACCTCTTGCAATACTTTGGTTTGGATTGACTGATGGCGGAATTATTTTTGTAACTGTAGCTGGTGCAATCTTTGCAGTTACCATCAACACTTACTCTGGTGTCAAAAACATCGATCCTCACTTTATTGAAGCTGCAAGGAATATGGGGGCAAAGAACACCCAATTGATCACTGCAGTATTGATTCCAGCTGCATTCCCTTACATGATTTCTGGCTTTAAACAGGGGTGGGCCTTTGCATGGAGGGGTGTAATTGGAGCAGAATTATTATTTGCATACCTTGGATTGGGTTTTTTGCTTAATGCAGGACGTTCTCTAACTGATGTGTCTCAGGTGATTGCCATAATGATTGTGATTATGGCAATTGGATTGGTTATAGACGGACTTGTTTTTAAAAAATTAGAAGATAAAGTAATGTCCAGATGGGGATTAAGATGATTTTGATTTTTTTATTTTCTAATCTTTAATGATACTGCAAATGCACAAATAATTACAATAATTGCAAAATACATTACTGAGTTATAATCAAACAGATATGCTATTCCTCCTGCAATTATGGGACCTACTACCGTTGCAATGGATACAGTGGAACTAAATATTCCAGTAGATGTAGAACGCGGATTGTTTTCCATCAAGTGAAAATTTCCTCCTATAAACAAAAATGCCCATGTTCCACCAACAAGTGCCATAAATGGCATTGCCATCCACCACTCTGTTACAAATAACAATCCTACAAATACAAATGTCGTACATCCAATACCTATTTTGAATTTGGTTATGTTGGAGAGATTTATTTTGCTTGCCATCACATTCATCAAAACAAATGCAGTCAGTGTATTTGCAACATAGACAATTGAAATTTGATAAAGTTCAGCTCCCCATTTATCCATTAATATAATTGGAAAAATTGTCCATACTGCCGTTGCGCCAATATGTCGTAGTAATAATGATGTAAATAGAAATTTATTTTTTAAAATGACTTTACTCATAGTTCCTGGTGCCAGTTCTTTTACTTGCTCTGGATTTGGTAGTTTGATTGTAAAGAGCAACCCAATAACAAATGATGCTGAACTAATCAAGAAAATTAATTTAAGATCATTTGCAAACCCGGCCGCTGCAATTCCTGCAAGCCATCCTAATGCATGAAATGAAATTACTGTAGCTGCTCTTTTTTTATCAATATTTGCCTCATAGGAATATGCAATCATTGCAGGAATCATTATTCCACTTGCAATCCCAGCTGCGATTCTTACAAGAAAAAACATTGTAAGATCATCTGCAAAATAGTGTAATCCAAATGTTATAGCACAACCAATAAACCCAATTCTGATGAATTTGAGCCTGGTTCCTTTCTTGTCTGAATGCCTACCAAAATAAATTTCAGATAAAATCTGGGCAAAACTAAATGATGCTACCAAAAGCCCGATCTCAAAGATCGATTCTGTGACTCCTTTAGCAATAATAGGCATGAATACAAAGATAATTGAGATTCCTGCATGCTGAAAAAATGTTGCACTACGAACTAGATTGTTGACTTGAAGATTTAGCATAAATGTATAACAAATTCTTTTTTACCTAATTTCAACATACGTATGAATTCCATACTGATTTATTGTTTTTTCTGAAAAGAGTTAAACTCTGCTAGAATGTTTTGAAATCAAGTTGGCAGAAAAAGAACCCTTTCTTGACGCATTACAAAATCGTATATTGTTATTTGATGGTGCAATGGGAACTGAAATTCAAAGATATGATCCCAAACCTGAAGACTTTCCAAATAATCAAGACGGATTCAATGATGGACTGATACTGACACATCCTGAATGGATTAAACAAATTCACAGAAATTATCTGGATGCAGGCTCTGATTGTATTGAAACAAACTCTTTTGGTTCTAATAAAATTAAACTTGACGAATACGGTTTTGGTGATCAAACAATTGAATTCAACAAAAAAATTGCCATACTTGCATCTGAAGTTTGTAAAGAATATTCTGACAAACCAAGATATGTAATCGGATCAATGGGTCCTACTGGATATCTTCCAAGTTCTAATGATGCTGATCTTGGTCAAAAACCACTTGATGAAATACGTGAAGCATTTGAGTTGCAAGCTGAAGGATTGATTCTTGGAGGTGTTGATGCATTGCTTATTGAAACAAGTCAAGATATTCTGGAGGTTAAACTTGTCATTGAGGCATGTCATAATGCAATCAAAAAGACTGGCAAAAAAGTTCCAATCATCGCAAATACTACGTTGGATCAATATGGAAAAATGTTACTTGGCACAAACATCCAAGCTGCATACACAACTGTTTCTGATATGGGAATTGATATTTTTGGATTAAATTGTTCTACTGGCCCTGTTGAGATGACTCCCAGTGTTCAGTGGTTGGATGAGCAAAATGAACACAATTTGCTAGTAGTTCCAAATGCAGGCATGCCTGAAAATGATGGAGGCAAGGCAGTTTACAAGATGACTCCTGAAAAAATGGGCCAGGCATTAGGTGATTTTCTTGATGAATACAAAAAAGTTAGAATTATCGGTGGTTGTTGTGGAACAAATCCTGAACACATTAAGGCTTTAAGGAAAGTAATTGACGAAAGAGCCAATTCTGTCGAGGGTTAAGTATTTACAAAAATGGATGTGATTTTACAACATTGACAGTTCCAAGAGTAAGCTCAGCGTTAAAAGCAGTTGATCTAAAACAAATTCCTCCACCTCTAATCATTGGAGAGAGAATCAACACTCAGGGTTCTCGTAAAGCAAAGAAGTTAGTTCTTGAAGATGATTATGATGGTTTAGTAGATTTAGGTAGAATACAAGTTGAGGATGGGGCTCACTGTCTTGATGTTTGTGTTGCAACAACTGAACGAGCAGACGAACGCGAGTTCATGTTAAATCTAGTGAAACGATTAAGCTTAGAAATTGACGCTCCTCTTGTGATTGACTCTACCGATCCTGAAGTTATTGAAGCGTCAGTCACTCAGATACCTGGCAGACCAATAATTAATTCCATTAATCTGGAAGGCGATGGAAGTCGATTCGAAAAATTAGCTCCTATAATGGCAAAGTACGGTCTGCCTGCAATTGCCTTGTGTATTGGTCCAGAAGGAATGGCAAAAACACCTCAGCAAAAAGTTGACACCGCTACGCTGCTTTATGAAACAGGAAAAAAATACGGATTAAAAATTGAGCAGTTCATTTTTGATGTTCTTACATTTACTCTGGCAACAGGAGAGGACGAATTTCTTGATGCTGGAAAAAACACTCTTGAAGGAATTAAACTAGTCAAAGAAAAATTTCCAGATTGTTTTACAACTCTGGGTCTTAGTAACATCAGCTTTGGTCTTGCACCGTATGCTAGAAAAATCCTAAATTCCATATTCTTGTATCATGCTGTCAAGATAGGACTTGACACTGCAATAGTCAATGCAAAAGAGATTATCCCTTATGGTGAAATCGATGAGAAAGAGAAAAAACTTGCAGAAGATCTGATCTTTAACACTCATCCAAATGCCTTGTCTGATTTGATCACTTATTTTGAGAATGCAGGACCTCAAAGTGGTACTGTCTCAAAGCAAGTTGATGTGGATCCTTTATGGCCTGCAGGAAAACGTGCAAACTTTAGAATTGTAAATAGACTCAAAGATGGAATTCAAAATGATGTTGTATCTGCAATAGCCGAGAAACTTGGTAATGCTGATGGCATTAAAAATTCTGAAGGTCTTTTGTCTCTTGATTTGCCCAAAGAAATCACACATGATGCTGCCATCAAAACTCTCAATGAGGATTTACTTCCTGCCATGAAAGAAGTTGGTGACAAATTTGGTTCAGGCGAATTAATTCTTCCATTTGTTTTAAAATCTGCTGAATGTATGAAAGCCGCCGTTGGGGAGTTGGAGAAATATTTAGTAAAAGAGGAAGGCACAAGCAAAGGAGTACTCGTTTTAGGTACAGTTTACGGTGATGTCCATGACATTGGCAAGAATCTTGTAAAGACAATTTTTCAAAACAATGGATACACGGTCCATGATTTAGGAAAACAAGTCCCATTGCAAAAATTCCTTGAAAAAATTGATGAAACTAAACCTGACGCAATAGGATTATCTGCATTATTAGTATCGACTTCAAAACAAATGAAATTCTTTGTAGATCATGCAAGAAAAAACAATATGTCTATTCCGATTCTCTGTGGAGGTGCTGCAATTAACAGCAACTACATCAACAGAATAGCAAAAGAAGACGGAATTTACGAACCTGGAGTGTTTTATTGCAATACCATGTTTGAAGGTCTAAAAACTATGGATGTTTTGATTTCTGATGGAAAACCTAAACTCTTAGCTGATTGGAAAGAAAAATTAGAAAACTGGAAAGAAAGATCTACTGAGATAGTTGATCAAGACTCTCTTCCAAAAAGTGAGATAAAGCCTGTTTTCCCTCCAACCCCTAAAATTATTGGAGAGCCAATCAGATTAAAATCTGCTCAAATTAACATGGCCGAAGTTTGGACCATGATTGACAAAAAATCTCTCTTCAAACTGTCTTGGGGATTGCGTGGAAAATCTGGTGCTGAATCTGAAGAAGAACATGAACAATTACTGACTGAATGGAAAATTAGAATTATTCGAGACAAACTCTTTGAACCTGAAATCGTGTATGGATATTTCAAGTGTCATAATAATGGCAGAAAATTGCTTGTAGAGAATCCTGGCGGCGATGATGTGGAGCTAGAATTTCCGCGTTCTGCAAAGCCTGATCATCTTTGCCTTACTGATTATTTTGGCCAAGATGACATTGTGGCATTTCAATCAGTAACTGTTGGCAATAAGGTCTCTGATATTATTGAACAGTGGAACAAAGAAGACAAGTATACTGATGCTTACTATCTTCATGGGTTGGCAGTAGAAGTAGCTGAAGCCCTGGCAGAGTGGATAAACCGAAAAATAAAATCTGAACTGGAATTGCAAAAAGGTGGATTAAGATACAGTTGGGGATTTCCTAGCTGTCCTGATGTTTCTCAACATCATCTTGTTTGGAAATTATTGCAACCTGAAAAGTCTGGAATGACATTAACTGAATCAGGTCAGATTATACCTGAACAATCAACTGCTGCAATAGTGATACATCACCCCGATGCAAAATACTTCGTGCTCTAATTGGAAAGTTTTTCCAAAAACTCGTTTAACCCATTAAAATCATTTGGTGATGTAATCAATACATCTCCTGTTATCTCGTGTGTTTTGTTTACCAACTCTTCAAATTCCTGACCGTATGCATCTAAATCCAAGTTCAAAAATTTTGCAGATTTTTCATTTTTAGGTGACGGATACAAGAGAATTGGAATTATTGAAAATCCTTTGAGATTGTCATGTAAATTTTGAACTTGTTCTATGTTTTGAATTACCTGCGTCATGAATCCTTTGGGGTTTGCATCTATTTTTTTTCCAATCTTAGAGAAATCAGGCTTGTTTGAAATGGACAAATACAAATCAATTTTTGTCCCTTGTTCTTTTAGTTTTTTTACTGTCAAACTAGGAATCTGACCAGAGTCTTTTGCACCTGTTTGCGATGGATCTCCCATCAAAATCAAAATTCCTGAAAAACCAACTGATATGCATTTGTCAACAAATTCTGAAATCTCACTCTCGCTTTTGTCTCTGACTCGAAGACTAACAGTAATTGGCAAGTTTGGAATCTCATTTCTGATTATTTGTCCTATTTTGATGGGTGAAACTCTTTGGTATCCTAAGACATTTTCAGTTAGATGAATTGCATCGCATTTCTTTGATATGATCTTTATCTTTTCTACAAATTTTTTGATTGACTCGTTTGTATCTACGTCCGGTAAAACTTTGGGAGGATTAGCTTCATACCTGATCGTCATATTTCAATTTCTTTTCTACTCGGTTAAAACCTTTGAATACATAAGCCCATATGGAATAGTAGGAAAGAACCACAATGCTCTTAGATGATTTAAAATCCATCCTTTCTACACCCATTAATCCTATAATTGAAACTAAGGAGCAGTATAACTTTGCATCAATACTTGTTGTGATTTATGGAAACGAACCAATTGTTATAATGACTGAAAAACCCAAACATATGAAATTTCATGCAGGAGAAATTTCATTTCCAGGTGGAAAATTAGATTCAGGTGATTCAGATCTTTTAGAAACTGCATTACGTGAAACTAGAGAAGAGATAGGACTGTCCATTTCTAAATCACAAGTGATTGGCCAACTAGAACCGGTTGTAACTTTGAATTCAGGTTTTCTGATTTTACCCTTTGTTTCAATTATTGACAAAATCCCCACTCTCTCAGCCAACAATGAAGTTGAAAAGATTTTTCACATTCCTTTGGAATCATTTTTAAAAACCGAAAAAAAAGATCCTGACCCAGCTCACAACATCATTCAAGAAATGTATACGTTTGAATATCGAAATCAAATTGTGTGGGGCGCATCTGCTAGGATATTAAAACAGATTCAAAATTGCCTAAAATCCTGAGATTCATTTAAAAAGAGATTCACGTATTTAAGAACTCTCAATTAACAAATCATGCTAAAATTTTGCGCCTAAATTGGGCAAGGTTTTAACGGTTTTCAAACACTGAAATTATTTTCTATGTTGTTTGAAATAATTACAACTGAAAAAATTTCTTTAACTTTTAATCACTAATGTTGTAATGATTTCATGGACCGGATGGTGTCCGTGATTCACAAGTAACGACTTTCTTGATTTTTTCTTGTTCAAGAGATTTTCATGTAATGTTTTCAAATATTGCTTACAATCCTTATCTATGACTATTAGTTTTCATTTTCTAATTCGTTTTATTCAACTCATCCCAAAACTCTCCAATACATCATAATTGACGCAATGTTGAGAAATGCCAGATAATTCTCCGCAATTCTTTCGCACCTGATTCTAATCCTGTGAAATCAACATTTGAGATGTCTGCAGACAGGCAGACTACGTTGAACCTTGGTGAATCGTTGATTCTAGAAATTCTTTTTTTCACTTATCATAACAAAAATTTATCTTAAAAGAATCTGAAAGATGAATGTTGAGATTTTTTAATAAAAAATAACCCGGTAACACGCAAAACTAAAGCGACTTTGCTTGGCTGATTCTCTTCTTTAGTTTTTGGTTGGTAGGATAGATCCACACTATTGAGCCATCAGGATTTAGCTGTATCATGTTTGTTTTTTGCAGATAATCCAGTATGAAGTTAAATGTTGGATACTGCATTGTCTTTGGCAATTTTTTGTTCAGCTGGCTTTTTGTCTCAAAATACTTGTATTTGGATATTGTCTTGGCTACAGTGGCAACATTTCGTAGTGTGGGGTTGACCTTTTTTGTCGCTTCCAACAAAAAATCCAAGTATTCTACAATTCCCAGATATGGCTTTGATTTTTGTTTATTATTGTCTGTTAACGTTTTCAATGTATATTGTTTATAGTACATATAAGTATATAAAATATATGTATGATAGATATACGTACTAATATCTGAACAGTCTGTCGTATTCCTTATGATTCATTATTTTGAGCATCAGGGCTATTTTCTGTCCTGTTTTTGTGTCCACTGTAATGGTATAGAGCAATCTGTCCGAATCAGATAATCTGACACGATATAAACAGTCAAATTCATTACGAAATTTTTTGGGCCATCTATCAAAGGGAATGGCATCTCCGATAATTTGGTCGTTTTCTAGCGAATACTTGACATCTCGGATTCGTGTTTTTCTAGGATCGTTATTTGATAGTGATTCATACATCGGAGCAAAGTCTTTGCTGTCTCCTAACACCCGCATATAGTTGTACTATGACTGTGTATTAATAAATAAATTTTTTCTGAAACATGAAAAATATTTCTAATGGACAATCAGGTACATGATTCTCCGACATTATATCTTATTTACTTGCAGAGGTTCATTACAAAAGTTGTTTTTTGGAAAATCAGGATACAGTAACCTCAATTTGATTGTTTTTTAGATCAGAGATCTTTACTCTGTCGATCGGAAATGAATCAAAATAGCAATCAAGAACATCCAATATCATTTTCCTTAACTCGCCCTCATTGTCTCCTTCCGTTATGATTCCAGGAAACTCAACGCACTTGGTATAAAACCCTCCTTCTGTTTCTTTGTATACTCGAAATGTTAGTTTGGTTATATTTTTTGGTAGTTCGGACAAGTTAGTAATTATAATAAACTATTTTCAGTTATTTGCTTGATGAATATTTTGTTCATAATCACTAAATATCTTCCAGACAAATCTCTTGTATCATGGCTCATTAATGCCAAAAACTCGAATTCGTGGGGCCAGAGCTCCCAAAACCAACAAGGTCAAACGACCGGTGAGATGTGGTTTTACGAGAAGAAAAAAGAAAGAACATGAACATGCCATGTTCATACTCCAAAATACCAAAAAACAAGATGTGCACAGATGTATGATCTGTAAACATCATTTTATTTCCACATTCGTTTTCTAAAATGATTCACCTGTAATCTACAAAAACTCACATGGAACTTGGTCTGATGAACAGTTGCAAAAATCTGCATTTTCCAAATCAATTGAGATTCTAAAAGAGATGAAATACTATGGAATAGGATCACGTTTTGTGCAACATCATGATCTTGAAACTAAAAAGCTTTTAACAGAAGAAGAGTCCAAAAGGCGTCTTAAATATGAGATGTTTGATCTGTTTGTCGACCCAGTTGTAGACAAAATACATCCAAGGATAAAGGCGCTCTTTGGTTTGGATCCAATCGATGAGCCACTACTTGCAAATGTTTTCTCTGGCAATCAGTTTGTCATGTCAGGATACTTTGGAAAAGAGATAATGTTCCCACATCCAGAGGCGCTAGTTTCTATGAAGATAAACTCTGTTCTAAACAGGAACAAAGAGGACAAGAGGATTAAGGACATTGCCGATATCTATTCTCTTATGTGGTATTCTGACACAAAATTTCCAGACCTAAAACAAAGTGTTCAGAAAATATGCTGCACTGAAAAGGTTTCGTTGACAATTTCCAAATTCAACGACTAGGATTATAATCCAGTTTCTCAGGCAATAGGTGTCAACAAGGATGAGATTTCAAGAATAATTGCAGAAATGGCAAAAAAATAATCTATTGCCCGCTAAATTACTAGATGCAGTTATGCTACATATCACAAAATACCACTTTGTGGTAGACATATAAAATGAGCAAGATATTCACACGTTTAGAATCAGACTCAGAAAACATCAGAAATAATGTATGACTCAAGGATCAGTAAAGTTCTGTAATTCGTCTGCAGAAAAAGAAATTTTTCATTCTTTGATCTTTTATGAATTAAAAAGAATACAGCAATTCTCCGATACAATAAAACACGCTTTTTTCCTTCATTGAGTGCGGCAATTCTAACACATGATTTAAAAAGAGCTCTTCGTGCCTGAAAATCTATGGCTGCACGCAAGTCCTCTCCAAGGAAAATCCGTCTGTTAAAAAAAACTAGACAGACTTCAGCAGTACCTGCATGGAT